>Ga0335070_10001972_pt1 | contig 23849 bp, 29 predicted proteins | sample Lox_Sample_13_FD_206722 | JGI IMG/M metagenome (GOLD analysis project Ga0335070, IMG submission 206722) | Soil microbial communities from Loxahatchee National Wildlife Refuge, Florida, United States - Lox_Sample_1.3 | ecosystem: Environmental > Terrestrial > Soil > Wetlands | place: USA...
GGGCGGTGGTTCTCAGTGTCGGAAGAAAACTTCGATGCCGTCCACTACGCCTTGATGGGCATCTTCAAGCTTGGGATCTTCTTGTTCAATCTCGTGCCGTATCTTTCGATGCGCATCGTCGCGTGAACATGCGCAGAACTGCGTTGCATCGACAAGATCTTCGCTCATCCGCCAGCCGCTCGGAGCTGGCCTGATAGCCGGCGGTCAGCCTGACGGAGATCGCGACGGCCCCCAGGGCCGAAGGCCCCCCGGCCCCCCACGCCCCAGGCCGGCGCTCGCGAGGGTCTCGACCAATGGGAGTGTCGCCTGGCCTCTTCCCGTAGGGGCAGTTGGGAGAGCGGCTCCTCGGAGGCTCGTCGTCACCGACCTGGGTCACCGTGAATTGGCCGATTTCAACTCACCTCGCCGTAGGGTCCCCCGGCGCGACGCCTCAACTTGACCTCACCGCTCCATCGGTGAGAAGATCCGCGCGGCCACTCGCGGGAGCCTCGCCAGAGGACGCCGCAGATGGAGATCCGCGCCTTCCTTCTCGCCGCCGTCGGCAGCACCCTTCTCTGGACCGCCGCGGCGGGAGCCGTCCAGATCTGCCCGGACTGCCTGCACTTCACCCACACCTGGCCGACGGATGGGGCGCCCTGCGACGCGGGCTCCACGCTGCAGCAATGCATCGACTCCGCGAGTAGCGGCGACACCGTACAGATCGCCACGAACGCGGTAATCCAGGAATCTCCGACCTTCCAGAAGAGCCTGACGCTCCAGGCCGCACCGGGCTTCCATCCGCTGTTCGCGGCAAGTCAGTCGATCCACGCCGTAAGCCCGATGACCGGAAGCACGTCGATCACGGTGCAGGGACTTACGCTGGCGGACGGCTCCATAAGGGTCTCCCAGTACATCACCGGAGCCGGACCCATGACGGTCCAGATTCTCGGCAACACGGTCCACTCGAACGGCGATGCCATCGCGGTGCTCGGCGCCGTGAGCGGTGGCGCGGTCGCCATCGACGTCTCGAACAACGTCGTGACCGTGTCGGCTCCGGACGCGTCCGTGACCGGAATCAGCGCCGCCCTGAATGGCAGCGGCCGGATCGCCAACAACGTGATCTCGATGGAGGATAGCCCCGGAGCCACTGCGATCTCGATCGGCGACCAAACGTCGCTGAGCATCGACTTGATCGCCAACCAGATCTCGGGACCGGGCCGCTACGACGCCGGCATCTCCATCGGGCTGAACAGCGCGGGAACCACCGAGGCCCGCATCCTCGACAACCTCGTGGTCGGGCAGAGCGGCAGCGAGGGACAGGGGGCGATCGCGCTATTCTCTCTGACCGGCGGAGCGCTCAGCGCCACCGTGGAGAACAACACGCTCGCCGACGATGCGCTGGGCCTGACCACGCACGTCGACACCAGTGGGGCGACGCTCACCGGGCTGGTGGCCAACAACGTCATCAGCGGAAGCACCGTCGGACTCTCGATCGACCCGGCCTCCTCCCTCGCAAACCGCAACAACCTCGTCTTCGGGAACGGTTCCGACTCGTTCAGTCCGGGTCCCGGCACGATCAGCGCCGATCCCCAGTTCGTCGGTGCGGGGAACGACCGGCTGAAGCCCGGGTCACCTGCGATCGACGCGGGCGACGACACCGACCTGCCGAGCGACCTGGCGACCGACGTCGACGGCAACCCCCGTACGCAAGGCCGCCACGTCGATATCGGCGCCTACGAGGCCCCCGCGCCGAGTCCGCTCGGCGCGCCCCGGTCCTTCACTGGCGAGCTCCAGGTCGAGATCGGCGGGGGGCCGCTCCATTCGACCCTCTCCGGCCACGGAAACGCGGTCTTGAACACGAGTGTCGCTCCGCCCTCGTTCACCATCCCGGCCGGCGCGTTCGTCGCCGTGAGCGACTTCCTCTCGGACTTCAGCAAGACCACACGGAATCTCGTCACGCTGACCGGCCAGAACGCGCAGGGGACCTTCGATGCCCAGGTCCACCAGATGCCGTTCTCCGGACTCCTCAAGTTCAAACGCCTCGCATATCCCCCGATCGTGGGCACGGCAGCCGGATCGATCGACGCAAGCCATATCGGGGCGTCCGGCAAGGCGACGGCGGCCTTTCACTATGTGATCCAGACGCTCGTGTTTACGCACGGCGTGCTGACCTTTACGCCCAAGACGCTCGACGGCACAGCCAAGCTGACGGGTCAGAGCTTCACGGTAACGAAGGACTCGCGCACGGCGGCAGGCGGCGGGCACATCCAGATGGTGGCTCCCTTCTCATTCGCCTCGTCGCTCAACACCTGGACGGGGCCGGCCTCCGTATCCCTGGCGATCGACTTCGCGCCCGAGCCGGACCATCTGGCCGTGGGTGCGGCCGCGGTGGCCGTGCTCTGCGCGATCGGACTCGCGAAGCGGCGCCGCGCGTAGGATCCGCACACCGAGGAACCGTCCATGACGCGCACCCGAATCTCGCTCGCCGCCGCCCGCACCGCGCTCTGGACCGCCGCGGCGGGCGCCGTCCAGATCTGCCCCGATTGGCCGCACTTCGTCCACACCTGGCCGAGGCCATCGACGCAGGCGACGACGGCTCCGTGCCGACCGACCTGACGACGGACCTCGACGGGAACCCGCGCATCCAGGGCGCGCACGTCGACATCGGCGCCTACGAGACGGCGCCCGAGCCGGACGCCCATGCCGTGGGAGGGGTCGCAATCGCTGGGCTACTCGGCGTTGGGATCGCCAAGCGGGCGCGTGGTGCTTGACACAACGATACGTGCCGAACGCGGCTCGGTCCGCTGAGAGTGTTCAGGTTCCGTAATTCTCCGACACCCGGCTTCTCTCGGATAGCCGTTCAGGCGGCTTCCATCGTCTCGATCTCCTGAGCCGGTACGAGCTTCGTGAGCCGCTCGTTTGCTTCGGCGCGTTCGGTGCTGTTGAACACCGAGCGCAGATCCCGCGCCACCTGGGGCCGTCGCCACGACACCCCGCACTGCCTCCGGCACACCTGGGCGAGCCTGCACATGGCCCGCGGGACGCCGCTCAAGTGGATCCAGGAGCAGGGCGGGTGGACGACCGCCAAGCTGCTCCTCGATACCTACGGCCATTTCATGCCGAGCGAGAGTCGGGGCTACGCCGACGCGATCGGGGCCGCCGCGACGGCCCAAACGCACCCCAGGCGCACCCTCACCGAATCGTGGTATCTGATCGGATCGCCGAATCCGCAGCGCGCACGGGCGGTTCCCGCTCGGCCACCGGGCCGAGGTCGCCGATCATGCACTTCACCGAGCCGCCGCCCTTCGCGAGGAACTCGGAGACGTCGACTGCGATCGGCGAGACGCCGCGCTCGCGGATCTGGCCGAGCAGCCGATCGGAGACGCCCGCCGGCACGAACAGGAAGGACTCGACCGCCGGGCCCCGCTGACCCGGCGGCGTGTAGGTGAAGGAGTTGGCGGCGTAGCGCGCGGCGTCCTCGTCGGACAGCTCGAGCAGGAGCTCGCCGTAGGCCTCGACCAGCGCCGCCCAGTCCGCCGGCGCGATGGCACGGCGCCAGGCCATGAGGAAGCAGCGGCGCGGGCCGAACCCACACAGCGCCGTGTCTCCGTGATAGTGCGCCTCCAGCACCAGCTCGACCCGCTGCACCGGGAGCGGCTTCGCGATCTCGGCGAGGAAGGGCTCCACGGCGCGGTCGGTGCGGAAGCCGTAGATGCGCTTCCAGGGCGGGATCCCGAAGTGCGCGACGAAGCGCTGCTGCTCGAGGCGGCCGTGCGTCAGCAGATAGCGGTTGCAGACCGGGAAGAAGTCGGCCTCGCCCTCGAAGCGGAAGCGCGCCGGCACGGCCGCGGTGCGGAAGCCCGCGACGCTGAGGACGCGCTCGTAGTGCGCGCGCTCGGCGGCGCGCGTCGCGATCAGGTTCGACAGGTAGAAGGTCTTCTCGGCCAGCGGCTTCTCGGCGTCGACCTCGGAGAGGAAGCCCGCGTTGGCGGGGTAGACCAGGCCGGGAGCGCCGGGATCGGCCGGCACCACGATGACGCGCAGCCCGTGGTCGCGCAGCATGTCGCGCAGCCGCCGCCACTGCGCGATCGCGCGGCTGCGGTCGACGGAGCGCCTCGTTCCGAGCCACGTGCGGGTGTGCGGGTTGGCGCCTCCCTGGACGCTGAAGTGCGACGGGTCGCCCATCAGGATGGTGCGGCGCCAGGTCACGGCGGGGAGGGGCGGCGGCGCGGCTTCGCTCATGGCTGCGGCATCCCGGGCGGCAGCGACGCCGGATCGAGACCGCCTGCGTGCTCGAGGTGGGCCTGCGGCACGGTGCAGTAGAGGGTCGCGAGGATGCCCGCGGGCCGGTCGTTGCCGCTGCGACCGCGCCCTCCGAACGGAAGGCGCCCGCTCGCGCCGATGGTGCCGCGGTTCCAGTTGAGCACGCCGGTGCGCACGCGCCCGATGCAGCGCTCGTACTTCGCCCGGTCGCGCGTCATCACCGAGGCTGCGAGCCCGTAGTCGGAGTCGTTCGCGGCGTCGATCGCCTCCTCGAGCCCGGCCACCGGATGGAGCGCCGCCTCGGGGCCGAAGATCTCGTCGCGGTGGTAGGCGTGGTCCTGGCGCGCGTCCGGGAAGAACGCGAGGCCCGGTGCGATCCACGGCGGTGTCAAGCCGGTCTCCGGGACGTCGATGCGGCGTCCGCCCGCCTCGACCGAGAGCGCGCGGTAGCGGCGCACCTTCTCGAAGGCCCGCGGCGAGACCAGCGGTCCCATGAACACGCGTGGATCGAGGGGAGCCCCGATCTGCACGCCGCCGAGGACCTTGGCGAGGCGCTCGGCGAAGGGCTCGAGGAGCGCCCGCTCGACGAAGATCCGCGACAGGCTCGAGCAGCGCTGTCCGGTCGTCGCGCAGATCGAGAGCGCCGCCTCCGCGACCGCGAGCTCGAGGTCGGCGTCGGCGAGGACGATCATCGCGTTCTTGCCGCCCATCTCGAGCGCCACCAGCTTGCCCGGCTGGTCGAGGACGGCCTCGGCGAGCGCGCGGCCTGCCGCCCACGACCCGGTGAAGAGCACGCCGTCGAGATCGGGGTGCCGCGCAAGACACCTTCCCGTGTCGGAGCTGCCCTGGAGCAGCTCGAGCACGCCGGCGGGCAGCCCCGCCGCCCGCCACAGCTCGGCGAGCCGCGCGCCGGCCGCGGGCGCGAGCTCGCTCGGCTTCAGCACCACGCAGTTGCCGCTCGCCAGCGCCGGCGCGATGTGGCCGTTGGGCAGGTGCACGGGGAAGTTGAAGGGCCCGAGCACCGCGAGCACGCCGCGCGGGTGGAAGGTCGCGCGCGCGCCGGGGCCCGCCTCGAAGTCGGCGGCGAAGCGCATGCCGTCGGCGAGCGTGGCGTCCACCTTGGCGGCGAGCAGCGCCGCCTCCGCGCGCGCGTCCCAGAGCGCCTTGCCGACCTCGCGCGCGACGAGGCGCGCCACGTCCTCGCTGCGGTCGCGCGCCAGCGCGGCGAAGCGCCGCAGTGCGGCGGCCCGCGCCTCGAACCCCGCATCCCGCCACGCCGGGAATGCGGCCCGCGCGCGCGCCACGGCGGCGTCGACCGCCGGCGCGTCGGCGACGGGGAAGCGACCGACCTCGTCGCGCGGGTCGGCGGGGGAGACGCTGCGCAGGATCTCCGGCACGGTGCACCCTCAGGGAATCGGCGTCACGGCCACGCGGTCTCCCGCGTCGACGGCGAGCGCTTCGCGACACGGCTTCGAGACGGACGGCCAGCCCTCCTCGTCGAGAGGCACGACGGTGGCGCGGAAGCCGATGCGCCCCTCCGCCGAGAGCAGCGCCAGCGGCTCGCGCATCGGAGCGAGCTCGTCGTCGGGGAGGCAGGGGAGGACCAGCTCGCAGCGATCGCGCACCGAGGCGATGGCGTCGCGCGCGGCCCCGTAGTACGGCCCGCCGTCGAAGGGATCGACCTGCTTCAGGTACCGGAAGCCGACCTTCTCGAGGATGCGCACCGCGGCGACGGCCGTCTCGTTCGGCTGCCCGATCACCGCCTGCACTGCCGGCGGGAAGAGCGTCGCGTACACCGGGTCGCGCGGGAACAGGTCCGCGATGAACGACTTGGAGCGCGTCGAGAGGCGGTCCGCCTCGCGGAACGAGAGGCCGGTGAACTTCGCGCCGAAGGCGTCCCACAGCCGGTTCTTGCCCGGCGCCTCGAAGGGCGAGAGCATCTCGGCGATCACCTCGCGCTCGAAGTGCTGGGGGTGCGCGGAGATGAACGCGAAGCGCACGATCGAGAGCGCCTTGCCGCACTTCTCGGGGCTGCGCCGGTACAGGGGGTCGAGGATCAGCCCGCCGATCTCGGTGGGGCCGTCGGGGGTCGAGCGCAGCCGCAGCTTCGCGTGCACGAAGCGGCGATCGAGCTCCGCGCTGTCGCGCTCCTCGCTCGAGAGCTCGAGCCAGTAGTGGGGGCTCGCCGGGGTCCCGTGCTTCGCGATGATCGTCGAGGTTCCGACGCAGCGGCCCGTCGCGAGCTCCTCGAGCACGAAGACGTAGACGCCGCGTCGCCAGTCACCGCCCTCCCAGTCGCCCGCGAACGAGCGCTCCGAGATCTCGATGCGGCCCGCGAGGAACTCGCGGTCGCTCGGCAGGTTCATCGAGTCGAGCTGCGCGGCGAGCGCGACGAGCTGCTCGAGGTCGCGCGCCGCGACGGGGCGCAGGATCAGCACGGCAGCCCCCGCTCGGCCGCGACGCGGCGCAGCGCCTTCTCGAGGATGGCGAAGCCCTCCTCGAGCTCGAGGTCGGTCACGTTCACCGGGAGGAGGAGCCGGATGCGGGTCGGCTCCGCGCCGGCGGTGAAGACGAAGAGCCCCTCCTCGAAGGCCGCCTGCAGCACCGCCTGGGCGGTGTCGGCGCGGCCGTCGAGCGGCACGAAGGCGTGCATCGCGCCGATCCCCTCGGCGCGCGAGACGCCCCGCGGGCAGCTCTTCGCGAGCGCCTCGAAGCGGCGTGCGACGCGCCGGCCGAGCCCGGCCACGCGGCCCTCGGGGCCGAGATAGCCCTCGCTCTCGAGGCGTTCGATGATGCGGGTACCGACGGCCATGCCGACGCCGGCTCCGGCGTAGGTCCCAGCCACGAGGCCGGGCCTTGGATTGTAGTCCTTCGAGAAGAGCACGGCGCTGCCCTGAAGGATCTTGCCGGCCGTCGCGACGTCGACCCACTCCTCGAGCCCCAGGGTCCGGAAGGCGAAGAGCTCGCCGGTCCGCACGAAGGTCTGCACCTCGTCGACCCAGACCGCGATGCCGGCGGCGCGGCAGCGGCGCATCAGGGCGGCGAAGAACTCGCGGGGGGCGGTGCGGATGCCGCCCTCGCCCTGGACCAGCTCGAACAGCATCGCCGCGATGCGGCCCGGGAAGCGACGCAGATGTGCGTCGAGCGCGGCCAGGCTGCGCCCGATCGGGTCCGGATGGCCGGCGTCGTAGAACGGGACCAGCAGCGCGGCGCCGCGCAGCGGCAGGCCCTCGCGATAGGCGGCCTTGTCGGTGAGCTCGGCGAGCGCGGTGGTACGGCCGGCGAAGCCGCCCTCGAAGACGGCGATGCGATCGGCCGGCGCGTGCTTCTGGTAGACGATCTTGAGCGCGTTCTCGTTGGCGATCGCCCCCGAGAGCGAGAGCCATGCGTGTCGCAGGCGCGGGCCCGCGTGCCGCAGGAGTGCGCGCGTGAGGCGCAGGTACTCGGGGCCGGGGAGCAGGTGGCCCTGGAAGACGACGTCGCTCGCAGCGGCCGCGACGGCGGTCTCGACGAGGTCGCGGTCGCCGTGCCCGAAGCCGTAGACGCCGATGCCTCCGATGAAGTCGAGGCGGGTGCTGCCGTCCGCGAGCCGGACGCGTGCGCCGCGGCCGAGGCCGGAGGCGAGCGCGGGCAGCGCGAGCGGGCGGCCCCGCAGGCGGCCGACCTCGCGAACCGCCCGCGCGTAGGCCGCCGGGGAGAGCGCGCGGCTCCCGGCCTCGCGCACCACGGCGTCGACGAGGGCGGCCGCGGCCTCGCGCACGTCGGGTGCGGCGGCGAGCGAGTCGGTCGAGGTCGACGCGTGTCTCCGGGGCATCCCGAAGAGATCTATCGGCCGGCCCGGTCGGCCGCTTGCGGCGACGTCGGCGGGTGATTCGGGCCCCGGCTCCGGGCCTTGCTGCGCGGTGGGCTATCCTGCGAACTTGCGCTTGATCTCGCGCGCGCCCGCGACGATGAGAGAGGCCATGCGCCCGAGGCCCCGAGTGCGAATCCGCCGCATCGGCCGCGGCGATCCCCACGCCGAGCGGCGCGAGGCGCTGGCTGCCGTGACGCCGTACATCGGGCTGGTCCGGGCGCCGATCTACCCGGCCGCTCCGGCGGCGGCTACCCCCGATCTCGTCGTCGCCACCTACAACGTCCACCGCTGGACGTCGGTCGCCACGCGCCGGGCCCCCGACTCCGAGCGCGCCCACTTCGTGATCTCCGAGCTCGGCGCCGACGTGATCGCGCTGCAAGAGGCGGTGCGCCCGTTCGCCGGAGAGGACCCGCTGGTGCGGCTCGCGGATCGCCTGCGGCTGCACCTCGCGTTCGTGACGACGCGCATCCACCGCCACGGCGAGCTCGGCAATGCGATCCTCTCGCGCTGGCCGATCACGGGCGCCTCCCTCCTCGACCTGTCCTTCTCGCGCATGGAGAGGCGCACCGCGGTGGCCGTCCAGCTCGCGGGCGACGCAGGTCCGCTCACGGTGGTGGCGACCCACCTCGCGCTGGTCGACCGCACGCGCCACCAGCAGGTCCGCCATCTGCTCGACCACCCGCAGCTCCAGGGGCCGGTGATCCTCCTCGGCGACATGAACGCCTGGCGCTCGGGCGACCGCGCCACCCGCGCGCTCGAGGCGGAGCTGCCGAGCCCGGCGGAGATCGAGTGGCCGGCGACCTTCCCGGCGGCGCGCCCGGTGCTCGCGCTCGACCGCATCTACGCGCGCGGCGCGAAGATCGTCGAGGTGCGCGCGCACCAGACCCCGGCCGCCCGCCGCGCCTCCGACCACCTCCCCGTCGTCGCCCGCATCAAGCTCCTCTGACCGCCGCCTCCGAGGCAACGCGATCGCCTGGAGTATCCCCGCAAGCGGCGCCGAAGGCGCCGCGCGCAGCGAGCCGCAGGCGAGCGAAGTTCATCAGGACGTGCTGCAGCTCAGCAACCCAATCGGCCGCAGGCCGATCCGCGCGCAGCGAGCCGCAGGCGAGCGAAGTTCATCAGGACGTGCTGCAGCTCAGCTGTGCCGGCGCGCCTCTCCGACGAGGACGACCTCGCCGCGCGGCTTGGACGTGAGGTCGCGGTCGGGCTCGATCGAGACGCTGACCCGTGCGACGCGCCCGAGGTCGTGCGGAACGGGCGCGACGAGCGTCGCCTCGCCGTTGGTGTCGGCCTCGAAGGGGCCGAGGCCGACGACCTCGCCGCCGTCGGTGAAGAGCCAGAGCGCGTAGAGCCGGTTGGGATCGGGCTCGAGGCCCGTCACGTGCAGGTAGCAGTACCAGTTCTTCCAGTCCCACACGACGCGCGCGCGCGCTTCGTGCCCGCCGGCGCCGACGAGGGTGAGCGCCTCCGACTTCTCCGACGAGAGCACCGCGATCGCCTTGCGCGCGAGCACGAGGTCGCTCTCGAGCGAGCGCCGCGCGGCCTCTTCGTCGGCGAGGTCGCGATCGAGCTGGGTCCGCTCGGCGCTGACCTGGGCGAGCTCCGAGCGGAGGTCCGCCACGCCGCGCTCCACCCCGTCGAGCTCGCGTCGCAGCGTCTCGATCTGCGCCGCGCGGGCGCGCTCGGCGGCGCGCTGCGTCACGGCAACGCCGAGGAAGGCGGCGAGCAGCGCGGCGACGCCGGCGGCCAGCGCCGGATGGCGCAGCCAGCGCCCGGGCCTCGCGGGCCGGCTCGCGTCGATGCGGCGCAGCAGGCGTTGCTTCACGGCGGGCGAGGGGGCGACCGGCGGGAGCGCCTGGCCGAGGGCCGCGATCTCGGCGCGGGCCGCGGCCAGGCGCGCGGTCGCGTCCGGGTCACCGCCCGCGAGCCACGCCTCGACCTCGTCCCGCTCGTCGCCCTCGAGCGCGCCGCCGGCGTACAGGAAGATCAGCTCGTCGCGCTCGTCGCGGCTCACGTGTCGCTCGTCCCTTCGCGCAGCGCGCGAAGCGTCTTGCGCAGCCCGAGCAGCCCTTGTCGGATCCGCGTCTTCACGGTGCCGAGAGGATCGCCGAGGCGCTCGGCGATCTCGCGGTGGGACAGCCCCTCGAAGAAGTTCAGCTCGACCGCGCGACGGTGGGACTCGGGCAGCTCGCCGAGCGCCCGGTCGATGGCAGCGCGCCGCTGCGACGCCAGCGCGTCGCCGAACGGATCGTTTCCGGGGCCCGGCGCGACCGGCACCTCGCCCTGCGGGCCGACCTCGTGCGCCGTGAGCCAGACCCCCTCGCGCCGTCTCCGGAAGCGCAGCCGATCGAGCGCGCGGCTCCGGGAGAGCGTGAGCAGGTAGGAGAGCGGCTCGGCGCGGGTCGCGTCGTAGCGATCGCGACGCCTCCAGACCTCCCAGAAGATCTCCTCCAGGACGTCCTCGGCCTCGGGGCGGTCGCGCAGGATGCGGATGCAGGTCGCCAGCACCGCGCCGGCGTGCCGCTCGTAGAGGCGCTCGAAGGCGCGCACGTCGCCGGCCGCGATCGCGCCCATCAGCTCCGCGTCGTCCGGCTCGATGGGCGGCTTGGGGGGGATGGCGGTCACACGGGGTCCGCGCTCCGTCGGGCCGCGCCTGGCCCCCCAGCTCACGAGCCCGGGCGGGTCGGCTGCCTCGGCGCCGAGTCTACCCCAGCGCTGTGAAGGCCCGCGGCCAGGCTGCAGGAGCGCGCTCGCCGCCAGGGGCGGCCATGCGATCGCGGACATCGGACCCCCGGGGACACCCAGGCTTCGCCGAGGCCTCCCGTCGACCTCGCAGGCTGTACGTCCGGCGTGAGCCGGTGGATACACGCTCTTGCGCCGCGGCCTCGGGGGGTCGGCGGGGCCGGCCGACCGATCCCCCGCCGGCACCGATCGGAGGTCGACACCGATGTGAGTCAGCTCAGCGCGTACGGAGCACGTCGCCGCGGACGCGCCAGCCCTCGCTCCCGTAGATGAAGGGCACGTACCACCACCAGTGGTCGATCTGCGCGTCCGTGATCAGGTCGCCGTCGCCGCGAGCCAGCGTCTTCTCGACGGCCTCCTGGAGAGTCGGCGACATCGTCCGCGTCGGGACCCACAGGTAGGTATGCGCCTCGGACTCGCCCTCCACGCCCTGCACGCGCGGCGCGCCCTGGGTCTGGAAGCCGATCGCCGGCGGGTTCTCGGTCGAGATCGCGGCGATGTGCGGCCCCGGCGGCATGTCGACCTCGGGGATGTCGACCGAGTCGCCGCGCACGGTGATCGTCTCGACGCTGGCGAACAGGAACCACCACTGCCGCGACCAGACGTGCACGCGCGAGAGGACGTCGCCGCCGCTCTTCGAGAGCGCCCGCTCCACGGCGCGCTCGAGGCGCGGCGGATCCTGGGTCGGGATCAGCAGGAACGACGTGGCGCGCGTGTCGCTGCCCTCGACGCCGTGCTTCACCGGCAGGTGGTTGACGTCGACCTTGCGGAGGTCGAGATCCACCGGACGGGTCGCGACGATCGGCAGGTAGCCCTCGTCGATGGCGCAGCCCGCCGTCGCGACGAGCGCGACGACGAGGGCCAGGGCGCGATGCATCGAAGCGGCCTCCCGTGGTGGACGCGGGCGCGAGTCTAGGGCACCGCGCTGCCCCCGCCTCACGGCTCGAGCGCCCACGTGACGCCGACGGTCACCGCGAGCTCGAGCTGTCCCGGCGCCACCGGGACCGGCGCCGCTTCCGCGCGCGCCATCGCCATCGGCCAGGGGCCCGGCGGCCGCCCGCCGCCCTGCTCCTCGATCTGCAGCACGCGCCCGAGCTTCGCACCGGCCGCGGTGGCGAGGAGCTCCGCCTTGCGGCGCGCGTCGGCGACCGCCTTGCGGCGCGCCTCGTCGAGCAGCGGATCCGGCTCGCCCACCGAGAAGGAGATGCCGCCGATCTGGTTCGCGCCGGCCGCGACCAGCCGGTCCAGCACGGCACCCACCTTGTCGACGCCGGTCACCGAGACCTCGACCAGGTTCTCGGCGCGGTAGCCGATGATCTCGGGCACGTCGGTGCGCCTCGGATGCGGGGCGTACAGGGGGCTCAGGGAGAAGTTGCGGGTCTGGATGTCCTTCTTCGGGATGCCGGCCTTCTCGAGCGCGGCGAAGACCTGCTGCATGGCGGCGGTGTTCGCGCGGACGGCGTCGGCCGCTCCCGGCGCCTCGCTCACCACGCCCGCCGAGACGCGACCGGTGTCGGGGACCGCCGAGGTCGAGCCGCTCCCGGTCACGGTGATCGAGGGCGGCGCCTGATCGGCACGGGCGGCCGGCACGGGAGTCAGAGCGAGCGCAGCGAGCGCCGCGGCGAAGATGCGGATCGGGGCCTTCACGATGGTTCTCCTGATGGAGCGCGTTGCGCGTCGCCACCATGGAACCCCAGCTCGGCCCGCTGGTCACGTCAGCTCGGCCCGCGGGTCACGCCGGTGCGCGTCGGGGACCGGCGGGTGCTTGCAGGAGGCTCGCGGCGGGGGGAGAATCGGCGGCCATGAAGGGCATCGCGCGGCTCGTCGCGGCGCTGGCGCTCGGCGCTCTCCTCGGCGGCTGCGCCTCTCTCGAGGCGATGCGGCTGTACGAGAGCGGCACCCACGCCCTCGACCGCGGCGACTCGCAGCGGGCGGTCGCCGACCTCGAGCGCGCCGCCGCCCTCGCGCCCGACGCATCGCCGATCCAGAACCATCTCGGCCTGGCGTACCAGGAAGCCGGACGGCAGGAGGACGCGCTCCGCGCCTTCGAGCGCGCCGTCGCGCTCGACTGCAGCAACGAGGCCGCCGTCGCGAACCTGCGGGCGGTGCGCAGCCGCGAGAGCCCGTGAGCGCCGGCGACGACGATCGCGACGAGCGGCCGCGCCGTTCCTGGAGCGAGATCGACAAGCTCCGCGACCGCCCGCGCACCCGCAGCGACGAGCGCCGCCCGCGCGGCGCCGCGGCCGAGGCGCGCTCGCGATCGGCGACACAGCAGTATCTGAAGAAGCTCGATGGGCACCTCTTCGCGAAGGGTCCGAAGCGGACGGGCGCAGGCGACGCGCGCGCCGAGGCGGTGCGCGCGGCGCTCGGCACCGCCGGGCTCGCCGAGGCGTGTCGCGCGTATCTGGTCGAGCTCGGCCCGCCGAGCGACCCCGGCCTCCTCTCCGCCTTCCTCGACGCACCCGACCGCGAGCTCCAGCGGGTCGGCGCGTCGGCGATCGCGGAGCAGCGCGCGGCCGGCGCGCTCGTGCTCACGGCGGGCCTTCGCGCACAGCTCCGGATGCTGGCCGGCGGCCCCGACGACGAGCTGGCCGAGGCGGCTGAGCGGGCGCTCGGCGACGGCTGACAGTGCGGCGTCCTGTTCTAGACTCGTGGCAGATGCCGCACGACCTGGAGCGCGATGCGCTCTCCCGGTACCTCGAGGACCGACACCTCAAGCGGACGCGCCAGCGCGACGCGATCCTCGACGTGTTCGTCGAGACGCAGGGGCACATCTCGAGCGAGGATCTGTTCCAGCGGGTTCGCGAGCGCCATCCGCACATCGGCTACACGACCGTCTACCGCACCATGAAGATCCTCTGCGAGGCGGGCCTCGCGGTGGAGCGCGTGTTCGAGGACGGCGTCACCCGGTTCGAGATCCCGCACGAGCACCACGACCACCTGGTGTGCCTGCGCTGCGGGCGGATCGTGGAGTTCGAGTGCTCGATGATCGAGACCGCGCAGGAGCGCATCGCCAAGGAGTACGGCTTCCGGCTGCTGCGCCACCGACACGAGCTCTACGGGCACTGCCCCGAGTGTCGGAATCTCTGAGCGCCGAGCTGCGGGAGGACCGCGACGTCTCGGGTGCCCGGGTGCTGCGCTTCGCGGGACGCCTCGACGCGCAGTCGACCGGGATGCTCTGGAGCCGCGCGGTGGCGCTCGCCGGAGAGGACGCCGGATCGGTCGTGGTCGACGCGAGCGGGCTCGAGTACTGCGACGGAGCCGGTGCCGCGCTGCTGACCGCGCTGCGCGACCGCTCCGAGCGCGCGGGCGCGCACTTCGCGCTGCGCGGGCTGCGGGACGAGTTCCGCCCGCTGATCGAGCTCTATCCGCCCCCGCGCGCGGCGGCCGCCCCGAAGGCGGCGCCGCGCGCGGGGCTCGTCGCGCGGCTCGGCCGCGCGGCGCTCGCGCAGCTGGCGGAGCTGCGCGCGCTGGTCACCTTCGTCGGAGAGCTGCTGCTCGCGCTCGTCGCCGCCGCCCGGCACCCCCGCGAGCTCCGCATCCGGGACGCGGTGGTGGTGGCGGAGCAGGCGGGCATCGGCGCCGTCTCGATCGTCTCGCTGGTCGGCTTCCTGCTCGGCCTGATCCTCGCCTTCCAGTCGGCGATCCCGATGCAGCGCTTCGCCGCGCAGATCTTCGTCGCCGACCTGCTCGGGATCTCGATGCTGCGCGAGCTCGGGCCGCTCATGGCCTCGATCCTGCTGACCGCGCGATCCGGCTCCGCCTTCGCCGCGGAGATCGGGACCATGAAGGTCAACGAGGAGATCGACGCGCTCACCACGATGGGGCTCGCGCCGGTGCGCTTCCTGGTGGTGCCGCGCGTGCTGGCCGCCGTGGCGGTGATTCCGGCGCTCGCGATGCTCACCAACCTGGCCGGCCTGCTCGGGGGCGCCGTGGTATTCCGCTCGCTCGGCTTCCCGCTGGTCACCTACGTGACGCGCGTGTCGGATGCGGTGACGGTCGGCGACGTGGTGGGCGGGCTCGTGAAGGCGATGGTGTTCGGGGTGATCGTGGCCGGCGTCGGCTGCCTGCGCGGGCTCGAGACGGGCGAGGGCGCGCAGGCGGTGGGGCGCTCGACGACGAGCGCCGTGGTGAGCGGCATCATCCTGATCGCCGCCGTGGATGGCATCTTCGCCGTGTTCTTCTACGCGTTGGGGATCTGAATGGGGAGCGGCGGCGGGGAGCCGATCATCCGGGTCGAGCAGATGACGGCGCGCTACGGCGAGCGCACCGTCTTCGACGGCGTCTCCTTCGACGTCGACCGCGGCGAGGTGTTCGCGATCCTCGGCGGCTCAGGCTGCGGCAAGAGCACGCTGCTCAAGCACATGATCGGCCTCTACCACCCGGCGGCCGGCCGCATCTGGATCGAGGGCGAGGACATCACCGCGGCCGAGGGCGCCGCGCGGCTGCGCATCCTCCGCAGGATCGGGGTGATGTACCAGAGCGGCGCGCTGTTCGGCTCGATGACGCTGCTCGAGAACGTGCGCTTGCCGCTCGAGGAGTTCACCGCGCTGCCCGCCGAAGCGATGGATCGCATCGCCGCCAGCAAGCTCCGGCTGGTGCAGCTCGAGGGCTTCGAGGAGTTCCTGCCGGCCGAGATCAGCGGCGGCATGAAGAAGCGCGCGGCGATCGCGCGGGCGATGGTGCTCGACCCGGAGATCCTGTTCCTCGACGAGCCGTCGGCCGGTCTCGATCCGGTCACCTCGGCCGAGCTCGACGAGACGATCCTGCGCCTGTCGCAGACGCTCGGCGTCACCTTCGTCGTCGTCACGCACGAGCTGCCCAGCATCTTCGCCATCGCGCACCGCGCGATCATGCTGGACGCGGGCGCGCAGGGGATCATCGCCGAGGGCGCGCCGCAGGATCTCCGCGACCACAGCCCCGACGCCCGGGTGCGCCGCTTCTTCCGGCGCGAGGCGGAGCCCGGACCGCTGGACGCGCGCGCATGAGCCAGGAGGCCCGCTACTTCCGCGTCGGCGCCTTCGTGCTCGGAGGGATCGGCCTCGCGCTGGCGCTGCTGGCCGTCCTCGCCGGCGGCCAGCTCCTGCGGCGCCCGCTCATCGTGGAGACCTACTTCGCCGAGTCGGTGCAGGGCCTCGAGGTGGGCTCTGCGGTGAAGCTGCGCGGCGTCAAGCTCGGGACCGTCTCGTCGATCGGCTTCGTCGGCGATGCCTACCTCCTGCCGAGCGAGCAGGAGCGCCTGGCCTCGGCCCAGTGGGTGCTGGTGCACATGGAGATCGCGGGCGATCCCGACGACCGGCGCAGCCTGGCCGAGCGCCAGGCCGACCTGCAGGCGCTCGTCGATCACGGCCTGCGGGTCCGGCTCACGCCGCTCGGCATCACCGGCACCTCGTTCGTGGAGGCCGACTATCTCGACCCGCAGAAGTATCCGCCGCTGCCGATCAGCTGGACGCCCGACCACCTCTACATCCCGTCGGCGCCGAGCACCATCAACCAGCTCTCGTCGGCGGCGGAGCGCGTGATGGAGCACATCAGCCACATCGACGTCGAGGGGCTGCTCAACAACCTCGACCGGCTCGTCGCGAACCTCAACACGAGCGTGGCGGCGGCCGACGTGCCCGCCCTGCGCCACTCGGTGGCCGACCTGCTCGCCGACATCCAGAAGACCAGCAGCCAGGCGCGCCGCACGCTCGCGGACGCCGACGTCGCCGCGATCCGGCGCGACGCGCAGGCGGTCCTCGGGCAGCTCACCGGCACGCTCGGGAAGCTGCAGCAGATCGTCGACTCGGGAGGCGGCGACCTCGACGCGACGCTCGAGAACCTGCGCGTCGCCACCGAGAACCTTCGCGAGGTCACCGAGACCGCCAAGACCTATCCCTCGTATCTGGTGTTCGGCGCACCACCGGCCGCGCCGCCGGAGAGCAAGCCATGACCGCGAAGCCCGCCGGATCATTGGGGCGCGCGGCGGTCGGGCTGGCCGCGGTGGCGCTGCTCGTGGCCGGCTGCCTGGGCGGGCTGCAGCGGAGCGCGCCGCAGCAGGAGCGCTACGCGCTGGCTCCGCAGCGCGACGGCGATGGCGTCGGGCCGGGGCGCGGCGGCCTCTACATCGAGCGCGTCGAGGTGTCGCCGCTCTTCGAGCGCGAGGGCTTCGTCTATCGCGTCGGTGCCAACCGCTACGAGAGCGACTTCTACCGCCAGTTCTTCGTCCCGCCCGGATCGATGGTGCGCGAGTCGCTGCGCGCCTGGCTCGCGGCCTCGATGCTCTTCGATCCCGTCGACGCCGGGCGCGCCGGCGGCGCGTCGTGGCGGCTCGCGAGCCGGGTCGACGAGCTGTACGCGGATCTGCGCGAGCCGGCATCGCCGCGCGCGATCGTGGCGATCGCGTTCGAGCTGCGGCCGGCGTCGCCGCACGGCGAGATCGCCTTTGCGAAGGCGTACGCCGCCAGCGAGGCTGCGCGCGACGACTCGCCCGCCGCCCTCGCCGACGCCTGGAGCCGCGCGCTGGCCCGCGTCTACGGCGCGCTCGAAGGGGACCTGCGCGCCGCGTCGTTTGACCGCCCTGCGGCCCGCCGGTAGGCTGCAGCGCGCACCGAGGTCGCGATGAAGCAGTACTGGGCCAAGCATCAGGGGCGCATGCGCTGGGGGGTGCGAACCCCGCTCGAGAAGGGCGAGGGCCTGTACACGTCGGACGCCGGCAACCTGTTCATCTGGTCCGATGCCGTCGCCGTGCGCGACGGGTGCCTGATCTTCCACAACGACGCCGGCGCCATCCAGTGCGCCATCGCGCCCGGCCGCTGGGACGCCGTCTTCGAGGCCGCGCCCGACGACACCCCGCAGTCGGTGGAGACCCGCTGAGCCCAGACGGGCCGCCATTTCCGACGCCGTTTCGGGTATGCTGCGCCGGAATCGCCACGAAGGGGGAAGCCGTGCCGATCCGAACGCCCATCCCGGCCGCAGCGCTCCGCATCGCCGCCGCTCTCGCGCTCGCCCTCGCCTCCGCGTGCGCCGGCTCGAGCGGCTCGAAGGGCGGCTCGAATCCGGCCGACCAGGTGGGCTGGACCTCGACGGCGCCGACCAAGGCCTGGGACCAGGCGGCGGTGAAGAGCCTGGCCGCGCAGCTCGAGAAGCAGGCGAACACGCTCTGGGTGTCGGTGCTCGATCTGCCGAACCTCGGGCAGGTCGGCACGGGAGACGCCGCGGATACCTCGCGTCTCCAGTACAAGACGCGCCGGATCCGCGAGCAGGCGATGGGGCTCAGCGCGGCGCTCTCGGCCGGGCAGGGGCGCACGGAGACCCTGCCGCAGGTCGAGGACCTCGGCGAGCAGGCGGACGACCTGCGCATCATCCTGCAGCGCATGTTCGTGCAAGAGCCGCTTCCGACGCAGCTCGCCGCGGCGCGCGCGACATGGTACCAGCTCCTGCCGTACTACGGGATCAAGCCGCCGCCCCGCATCTCGCTCTCTCAGTAGGCGCCTCGTGTCCCTCGCGATGAGCCGCGCCGAGCGGGAGGCCTTCCTCGCCGGCGTACACGTCGGTGTGATCAGCGTGGCGGAGCCGGGACGCGGCCCGCTCGCGGTCCCGATCTGGTACGCGTACGAGCCGGGCGGCGAGATCCTGGTGGTGACCGACCGCGACTCGCGCAAGGGCCGGCTGCTCGCCGAGGCGCGCCGCTTCTCGCTGATCGCGCAGACCGAGACGGCTCCGTACCAGTACGTGAGCGTCGAGGGCCCGGTCGTGGCGATCGAGCCCGCCGACCTGGAGCGGCACCTGCGCCCGATGGCGCGTCGCTACCTCGGCCGCGAGCTGGGCGACGGCTACGTCGCCGCGACCGCCGCGGACCGCGAGCACAGCGTGGCGGTGCGCATGCGCCCCGAGCGCTGGCTCACCGTGGACTACCGCAAGCAGTTCGGCGGCTAGGCCTGCGGCGGACCCGCCTGCTCGACCCAGGCCTCGAGGTCCTGCGGCACCGCGGTCGGATCGTCGCGGATCGGACCGAAGGCCTCCCCGAAGTTGGCGCGGAACATCTCGTCGTAGCGCGCGGCGATGCGGTCGCTCATCAGCCCGATCGCCTTCAGCGTCGGGATCACGAAGCCGCGGATCGGACCGCGCCGGCCGCCGGTGCGCGCGAGCGACGCGGCGATCGTCTCGCGCTCCTTCGTGAGCTCCGCCATGGCCACCGCCGGGTCGACGCCCGCGCCGCGCCAGAGCTCGAAGACGCTGTCGCGCATCGTCCCACCGCCGCGCGAATCGACCAGGCGGCGCGCCGCCTCGAAGGCAAAGTCCTCGAGCTCGGCGCGCCTCGCCGCGGACAGCGTCGGCACCAGCGCCGACAAGTACTTGATGCCGTAGCCGGTGTGGCGGGCCTCGTCGCGCGAGACGTAGGTGAGCAGCTCGCGCAGCAGCGGCTCGCGCGTGGCGTTGCGCATGTCCCGGAAGCTGTAGAGCGCGAGCCCCTCCGTCACGACCTGCATCCCGACCGCCTTGCACATCCAGTCGTCGGTGGCGAGGACGTCGTCGAGCAGCGCCCGCAACGGCGGCGCGATCGGCTGCACGCAGTCGAGCTTGCGGATGTAGGCGGCGAAGACCTCCACGTGCCGCGCCTCGTCGAGAGTCTGCGTCGAGGCGTAGAACTTGGCGTCCATGTGCGGCACGGCCGCCACGAGCTGGGCCGCGACCATGAGCGCGCCCTGCTCCCCGTGCAGGAAGTTGGAGAGCATGAACGACGCGCTGCGGCGCGAGACCTCCCAGCGCGTCTCGGTCGGCAGCCCGTTCCAGAAGCGCGTCTCCTGGATCGGCACCCCGCCCATCGAGAAGCTGCGCGAGAAGGCGTCCTTGTCGATCTCGCGCTCCCAGTCGAGCTGCTTGAGGGCGATCCACTGGCGCTCGAGCGCGTTGGCGTAGAGGGTCCGGAGCTCGTCGATCTCGGGCTCGTAGTTCCAGTTGTAGACGGCTTCGAAGGCGGTCTTGACGCCCTCGGTGGGGATCGGATGGCGCTCGGGGAGGGGATTCTGCATGCCGCCAGTCTATCGGCGACTCAGTCCTCGAGCACGACCACGGCGTTCGGGAGCTCGTCGGGATTCACCGGCGGCGCTGGCAGGTGCGCGGCGAGGATCTCGCCGCAGCGGCGCACCGCCGCCTCGAGGCCCGGCACCGGGCGCCCATGGCGCATGCCGTCGACCGCGAGGTCCACCACCTCCTGCCAGCTCTCGTCCGGTCCGAGCGCGCGGTGGATCCCTTCGTCGGCGAGCACCACCACGCGCCGCTCGAGCAGCGCGGCCAGGATCAGGATCCCGGTGCGGCCGCGCGTGCGCGTCAGGCCCTGCTCGGCGAAGCAGCGGCGGGCGCGCTCGAAGACCCTCCGCTCGGCGAGCGCCGCAGGCAGGAGATGGCGGCGCACGCCCTCGACGCGCGCGAGCGCGTGCCCCAGAAGAAGCGCGACGGCCTGGGCGCCGAGATAGGCGGTCCACGGGAGCGGGGGCGCGAGCACGCCGAGCCCGAGGAAGGCGAAGGCGGCGAGCGCGGTGCCGAGCCGCCAGCCCGCGCTCCCGTACTCGTCGCAGGCGCCGACCACGGCGATCACGATCTCGCCGCCGGTCCGCCGCTCCTGCTCGGCGACGACCGCCTCGAGGTGCTGGCGCGCGGCGGGGTCGATCAGCTCGAACACGCGCATGTGTCACCAGCTCCCGGAGGCGCCGCCGCCGCCGAAGCCGCCGCCTCCGCCGCCGAAGCCGCCGCCCCCCGATCCCCCGCCGAAGCCGCCCCCGCCCGGGAGGAAGATCGGCCCGCCGAAGCCTCCGCCGCGGCCGCCCAGGCCTCCGGTCCCGAGGCTGCCGAGCAGAAGGCCGATCGCGAAGGCCACGCCAGCCCACGCGAGGCTCGCCAGCAGGAGCCAGGCGATCCCGCCGGAGAGCGCGCCTCCGAGCAGGGCGCGGAGCGGGCGCACGCGCTGGAAGGGAGCGCTCAGGATCGCACCGAACAGCGCGGCGAAGAAGAGCGCGGCGATGGGATCTTCGTGCGGAGCGCCCCGCTGCGCCGGCGGCCGATCGCGCGCCTCGCCGCGTGCCGCCGCCATCAGCGCCTGGGTCGCGGCCTCGAGGCCGCCGGCGAAGTCGCCGGCGCGGAAGCGCGGCCCCATCACCTCGTCGATCACCCGATGCGCGACGACGTCGGGCACGGCGCCCTCGAGCCCGTAGCCGACCTCGATGCGCGCGCGGCGGTCCTGCGACGCGACGACGAGGAGGATCCCGTTGTCGGTGCCCTTCTGGCCGAGCTTCCACGCCTCGGCAACGCGCAGCGCGAACGATTCGATCGGTTCGCCCGCGGTGGTCGGCACCGTCAGGATTGCGATCTGATCGCCGGTCTCCTCCTCGAAGCGGGCCAGCGTCTCCTCGAGGGACTGCGCGCGGTTGGCCGGCAGCAGGTGGGCGAGGTCGGTCACCCGCGCGCGCAGCGCCGGCACCGGGACCTCCGCGCGCGACGCCGCGGCGAGCAGCGCGAGCGCGACGCAGACCGCCGGTCCGCAGCGCTGCGTCAGAACTTCACCTGCGGCGGCTCCGCGGCGCCCTCGCGCGCCTCGAAGGTGGGGCGCACGTCCGCGTGCAACAGGAAGCGGGCCGTCAGATTGGTCGGGAAGAAGCGGACCAGCTTGTTGTACTCCGCGACGCTGTCGATGTAGCGCTTGCGCGCCACGGCGATGCGGTTCTCGGTGCCCTCGAGCTGCGCCTGCAAATCGCGGAAGTTCTGGTTCGCCTTGAGGTCGGGGTACTTCTCGACCGTGACGAGCAGCCGGGAGAGCGCGCTCGACAGCTCGCCCTGCGCAGCCTCGAACTTCTTGAAGGCCGCCGGATCGTTCACCAGCTCGGGCGTCGCCTGGATGCTGGTCGCCTTGGCGCGCGCTGCGATCACGGCCTCGAGCGTGCCCTTCTCGAAGTCCGCGGCTCCCTTCACGGTGTTCACCAGGTTGGGCACCAGGTCCGCCCGCCGTTGGTACTGGTTGGCGACCTCGGCCCAGGCGGCCTTCACGGCCTCGTCGGCGCCCTGGATCCGGTTGTACCCGCAGCCGGAGAGCGCGAGGACGGCGAGCAGCGACGCCGGGGCGATGCGGACCTTCGAGCCCATGGATGCTCCTCCTGGGTGGCTCGCCCGAGTGTAGCCGCGCGCGCCTCGGGGCAAGCCCTCAAGCCGGCGGCGAGGGCGTCCGATCCGCGAGACATGACGCGCGGCGAGCTCACCTGTCCCATCTGCCAGGCCGACCTGCCGCTCGACGGCGACGAGAAGCCCGGCGACGAGGTGATCTGCAGCTACTGCGGCGCGCCGAGCCGCATCCTCGGCAAGCCCGACGACGAGTCGGAGTGGGAGGCCGAGGAGGAGGAGTACTAGGGCTGGTAGCTCGGGAGGCGATCCGTGAGCTCGGCGAGAAGGCGGCCCGCCTGGTCGCGCGGCGAGAGCAACGGCTCGGACACCGGCCAGCGGATCCCGATGGCGGGATCGTTCCACGCGATCGTCACCTCGTCGGCCGGCACGTAGACGTCGGAGCACTTGTACTCGACCTCGGCCGCCTCGCTGGTCACGCAGAAGCCGTGGGCGAAACCCTCCGGGATGAAGATCTGCCGGAAGTTCTCCGCGGAGAGCGCCACCCCGATCCAACGGCCGAAGGTCGGCGAGCCGCGTCGGATGTCGACCGCGACGTCAAAGATCTCGCCCTCGATGCAGCGCAGCAGCTTCGCCTGCGGGCGCCGCAGCTGGGCGTGGAGGCCGCGCAGCGCGCGGCCCGCCGAGCGCGAGTGGTTGTCCTGGACGAACGCGCAGGAGATCCCGCCGTCGCGGTACTTCGCTGCGTGATACGTCTCGAGGAAGAACCCGCGCGTGTCGCGGTGCACGTCGGGCTCGATCACGATGACGCCCGGGATCTCGGTGGGGACGAACTTCAAGCCGGACGTCCCTCGCTCGCGAGGCGCAGCAGGTAGGCGCCGTAGCTCGACTTCGCGAGCTCGCGGCCGAGCTTCTCCAGCTCGTCGCGGCCGATCCAGCCGTTGCGGTAGGCGATCTCCTCGGGGCAGGCGACCATCAGGCCCTGCCGCTCCTGCACGGTGTGGATGTAGCCGGACGCCTGCAGGAGGGATTCGTGCGTGCCGGTGTCGAGCCACGCGATGCCGCGGCCGAGCAGCTCGACGCGGAGCTGGCCGCGCCGCAGATAGGCCAGGTTCACGTCGGTGATCTCGAGCTCTCCCCGTGCCGACGGCTCGAGCGACGCCGCGATGTCCGCGACCTGGCCGTCGTAGAAGTAGATCCCGACCACCGCGTAGTGGGAACGCGGCGCCTTCGGCTTCTCCTCGATGCCGAGCACGCGGCCGTCCGCGTCGAACTCGACGACGCCGTAGCGCTCCGGGTCCTGCACCCAGTAGCCGAAGATGGTGGCACCCTCGCGGCGCGAGGCGGCCGCGGCGAGCCGGGCGGTCAGGCCCTGGCCGTGGAAGACGTTGTCGCCGAGGGCGAGCGCGACGCCCCCGCCGTCGAGGAACGCGCGGCCGATCAGGAAGGCCTGCGCGATGCCCTCCGGCCGGGGCTGCGCCGCGTACTGGATCGACACGCCGAGCTGGCTGCCGTCGCCGAGCAGGCGCTCGAAGAACGGCAGGTCGGCGGGCGTGCTGATCAGCAGGAGGTCGCGGATGCCCGCGATCATCAGCGTCGAGAGCGGGTAGTAGACCATCGGCTTGTCGTACACCGGCAGGAGCTGCTTCGAGATGCCGCGCGTGATCGGGTGCAGCCGCGTGCCCGATCCTCCCGCCAGAACGATGCCCTTCATCTGACTCTCCGCGTCCCGCTTCGACGAGGACCATAACAGGGCGTCGCCGCCGCGTCAGAGGGTCGTCGCCCGAAGTATCGGCCAGCGTGCGCGCGGCGAGCCGAAGGCGAGCGAAGTCAGCAGCTACGGGAGGAAGCGCTCGGGCTGCTCGAGCTTGCGCGGCAGGTACTGGTCGATCACGTAGTTGAGGCCCCACTTGGCGAGCGC
>Ga0335070_10001973_pt1 | contig 23841 bp, 24 predicted proteins | sample Lox_Sample_13_FD_206722 | JGI IMG/M metagenome (GOLD analysis project Ga0335070, IMG submission 206722) | Soil microbial communities from Loxahatchee National Wildlife Refuge, Florida, United States - Lox_Sample_1.3 | ecosystem: Environmental > Terrestrial > Soil > Wetlands | place: USA...
CACCGCGATGAAGAACGACCATAGAAGACAGGCAACCGACAATGCTGTGAGCAAACCGAGGAGTCTATCCCACAATCGCATCGAGTAACCGCTGATGAATTCGTCGGACACGTTCCAGCTGACCCTGGGCGGGGAACCGTTCATAAAATCCCTCGGCGCGAAACTCTTTGACGAGTGACGCCCAGGGTTTCAGGAGTTCAGCGAACGGCTTGTGTGACCGTTGCTCATCCCAGTCGCTCATTAGCTTGCGATCGATGATCAGATCGTCCAACACACGGATCAAGGCCTTCAACGTGACATCGCGAGTAAACATGTACCGTTCGTTGTTTCCCCACACCTCCTCCATGACGTCTTTCACACCCTTCAGGTAGTCGCGCACCAGCGCATAGCAGCGGTCCACCCTCATCCCCAGGTGCGACTCCAGCCACCGTTTATGGGCTGTGACGACTTTGAGTAATTCGTTAAATACTTCCGATTGGAGAATCCATTTCTCCTGCTTGCTGCGGCCGCCGAGTCGATTGATCTTATATTGCAATGGTGAATCAGCTTCCGCGTACAAGAGATTCGCCACCTTCGCGGCGAATTTCTTTTCCGGACTCTCCCAGGACACCTTCTCGTAGAGATCGACGAGATGCGAGCGATTGATCCTCGTGTGCGTGCTGTTGATAATGACGAACATTTCGGTCGCAAAATCACCGCTGCGCCCGTCGAACAAGACGCAGGGCACCTCAACGTTCCCGATTTGATCCTGGTGTTTCGCCTGAAAGAAGTGCAGCCCTGCCAACCGGTGTTGCCCATCAATCACCAAATACTTCCCTTTCGGTTCGCTCAGATGTCCGACGGACTCGGAATCGCCAGCCTTCTGAAAACGTAACGTCTCATCGGTAAACAGCAGGATCGTTCCGGGAATCATCGGTTGCGCAACGACCGTTTCATAAAAATTCACAATTTGTTTGATCTTCTGTCGATTGAGAACTCGTTGAAAGCCTTTCTCGCTTCGTTCGATGCCGGCGATGAACTGCGCGACTTCGTCATGTTCGGAAATCTTTCCTTGGACGATTTCTTCGCCTTCAAAATAATACCGGCTGGTGAAACGAACCTTCTCCAGCAAATCGACCGCCTTGTAGGCAATGAAGTAGAAGATGCCTTCTTTCTGACGAATACGAGTCGCAAGCATGGAACCTCCGTGGTTTCGAGTGGCGTCTCGGCGAACAGATTCTACGCGGACCCTCCGGTGGCCGCAAGACACGAGACTGTGCTAGCATGGCGCGCATAATGGTGATCCAGCTTCTGATGCCTGCGTTCCTTCTCGCCATTCTGACCGTATTCGGTCTTACCCCTGCCCAGGTAAATACACAGCCAATGGACGACCCAGGTGCGACGACGGAACTGTCCTGCAGTTTCGGCATGGCGAAGGGCGAAGCAGGGCAAACATGCCAGGTACCGTACCCCCAAGGGTGTCTCGTTGCACAGATCCCCGGCACGCAGAAACCCTGGGCGACTGTTTCCAAAGGTGGCGCGACCCGCTGCAAGTTCGACGAGAAAGCCACTGATTGGAAGACCCTCATCACCGGTGTCTGCAGCCGCTGCACCTCTCCTCAGTGCTCGGCACAGTTCCATGTCCGATTTAACTGCTCCGGTAGGTAGTCGCTCTTCCCATGTCTTTGTCAGAGACCATCAAGGCCGAGGCTCGATCACTCGGGTTCGACGCGGTCGGTATCAGCCGCCTCACCGATTACCCTCAAAAGTCAGCACCCAGCACACAGGAGGACTATCTGACTCAACGCCTCTATGGACGGCTCATGGATTGGCTCCAACGAGGCTACCACGGCACGATGGCCTGGATGGAGCGGGATCCGACGAAACGCGCCAATCCGCAACGTGTGTTGCATGGCTGTCGCTCCATAATCTCTGTCGGCATGAACTACCTCACGAATCACCGGGCCCATGAACAGCCGGGGTTCGGACGCATTGCCCGTTACGCCTGGGGCAAGGATTATCACCAGATCCTCGGCAAAAAATTGATGCAACTCGAAGCCCGCATTGCCGCGCTAGCTCCCAACGCCGTTACACAATCCTATGTGGACACTGGTCCGATCATGGAAAAACCGTGGGCCCAACAGGCGGGCCTGGGCTGGATTGGCAAACACTCCAACCTCGTCTCGGCGCAGTTTGGATCCTGGCTCCTTCTCGGTGAAATTCTCACCACCTTAGAACTCGACCCAGACGAGCCGGCCTCCGATCTCTGCGGAAGCTGCTCCTTGTGCATCCAAGCCTGTCCGACCGGGGCGATTGTCGACCCCTACGTGGTCGATGCCAATCGCTGTGTGTCGTACCTCACGATTGAGTTCCGTGGAACCCGAGAAGCCATCCCCGACGACGTAGCGTCAAAGATGGGTAACCGCATCTTCGGATGTGACGATTGTCTCGATGTCTGCCCGTTCAATCTCAGAGCAGAGATAACGAGTGAACCAGCTTTTACCCCGAGTCCGGGGACCCTCGCCCCTCAACTCGACGAAGTAGGGAATCTGGAAGAACAGACCTTTGAAGAGACATTTCGCGAGAGTCCAATCCGGCGAGCAAAGCGGCAAGGGTTTATCCGTAACGTCGCTATCGCACGGGCTAATCTTTCGCACCAGCCCCAGTTATAGGCTATCCCAATGCCCCCTCCGCTAGGTCGTCTGCCCCCTTTCTTATCGCCAGAAAGAAGAGTAGGCTAGATATGGATAGAAGGCAGTTCCCGAGGAGGCTGCAACCACGGGTGAACGTATGCATCCCCCAGTCATATTGCTCATATCAGCCAATCCGTCCCTACGCATCCTCTTCGACCAGGCTCTGGCCTTTACTGATGCAACGGCCCTGACAGTCACATCAGCACCCGACGCAATTCGTGTCATCCAGGATCAGTCGGATCTCCGGATGGTTTTCTATGACGACAGTGCCGGCAGAGAAATGAGGAAAATCGTTCTGACCCAAACACGCCTGGTCCAGCCACCGGTTCCCGTGATCGTCTTGGGAGAAGACCGAACGGCCAAGGCCGCAGTTGAAGCCTTGCACGAAGGGGCCGACAATTATCTCGTCAATCCGGTCACAGTCGATGAACTTCGAACCGCCATCCTACAGGCGCGAGAGAGCCGTCGGCAGTCAGTCCCGCCTCATCCCGATCGCCGCGATGGATTCGAACATATCATCAGCGTCTCGCCTCAGTTGAAGTTAATCAAGCACCTCGCCAGCGAAGTTGCACACACCGACGCAACCGTGCTCATTACCGGCGAAAGCGGAACGGGGAAAGAGCTCTTCGCGCGGGCCATTCATACGGCCAGCCCGAGGGCTCGGGGACCACTCGTGGCGCTCAATTGTGCAGGAATTCCCGAGAACTTGCTGGAATCCGAGTTGTTCGGTTATCAACGCGGAGCCTTCACCGATGCGAAACAAGCGAAGCCGGGGAAATTCCAACTGGCCGAGGGTGGCACCTTATTCTTAGATGAGATCGGCGAGATGAGCCCGGCGGTGCAAGCCAAACTGCTTCGCGTCTTGGAAGACCATCACGTCGATCCGCTTGGCGGCACACGGAGTTACAAGGTTAATATCCGCGTCATTGCGGCAACGAATGAGGACCTGCCGTCCCATATAAAGTCCGGACGTTTCCGGCTGGACCTCTACTATCGACTGAATGTGTACCAACTTCGTATCCCTCCCTTGCGCGAACGACCGGAAGACATTGAACCGATTCTGATGGCGTTTCTCAAACGAGCCAGAATTGAACGTGGAATCCGGATCCGAGCGGTTGAACCGGACGCGCTGAAGCTGCTCCAACTTCACGACTGGCCAGGGAACGTACGAGAGCTGCACAATGTGGTCGAGTGGCTTACGATCACCTGCCGCAGCGAAACCATCCGATCGGAGGATCTGCCGGCATCCGTACGAGGGGAACGATCCCTCCACGTCGACACGGCGAATGAGAAACCCTCATTATTGGCGTTCGGCTTGTCGTTTCAAGAAATGGAAAAGAAGATGCTGGAAGAAGCATTGCGGAAATCGAGCGGGAATGTCTCCGAGGCAAGTCGCCTTCTCAAAATGACACGTAACACCCTCCGTTACCGAATGGCAAAATACCATATTCAGTAGGACAGGTTTCTTCTTCTCGCGCTGCTAAAGGAGATGCTCCGTGCGGTGCAATCCAAGGGATGATTCTCGGTAAGGATGCACATTTACTCTCGTCTCAGTTCCGCCACGGTAACACCATCCCCTCCCTCGCTTCGGTCACCGGGGCGGCTCTGGACGACATAAGGGGAGTCTTTCAAATACTGCCTAAGCGCAGACTTCAGCTTGCCAGTCCCGTGCCCATGAATGATGCGGAGGAACGGTGTACCGGTCAGGGTCGCGCGGTCAAGTGCAGCAACAACCTTATCCAGCGCTTCATCTGCCGCTTCCCCTCTCACATCTATAACGGTTTGTTCATCTCCATAGGGCAGGTTTGAGGCGACGCGTCGCGGAGTGCTTGTCGCGAGGACCGGTTCGGACGGTCGTGAGTCTCTCCGCGCGAGCCCCACGAGGTTCGCAACAGTCGCGAGTAACTCCCCCTCTCCAACTTTGATTCGCACACGCTTTTTGCCCTGCAGGCTTTCGAGCAAAGTGCCGGTCATGCCAAGCCCTCTGATTTCCACCTGGTCACCAACCGCCAACTGTTCCAACGGAATCGGCGTCGTTACTGGTCCTAACTCCGCGCTCGCCTGCTCTTCCAACTCGATCAGTCGTTGCTTGGCCTCTTTCGCTTTGATTAACTTCTGCTCACGCTTGATGGTATCGACCGTGGCTTGAACTTCCGCCCGCGCCCGGCTGAATTGTTCGGTTAGTTTTTTCTTCATCCCTTTGCGCTCTTCACGCTCGGAGGCTTCCAGCCGTGCCACCCGCTCGTGTGCTTCTCGAGCCGCCTGCTCCGCCTCACTCCTCGCTTTGGCCGCCTGTTCGGTATCCTCTATCAGTTGATGCTGCTTGTGATGCAAATCGGCGATGAGGTTTTCCAACATCCGGCCGTCTTTCTTGAGCCGAAGCCTTGCATCATCCAACAGTACCTGGTCCATCCCAAGCCGTGCGGCGATCTCCAGCGCGGACGAGCCACCTGGGATGCCCATGAACAACCGGTAGGTCGGAGCCAAGGTCGTCACGTCGAATTCAACCGCCGCATTGGCAAATCCAGCTGTCGTTTGGGCCAATGCCTTCAGCGAGCCGTAGTGCGTCGTCGCCACAACTTTCATGTTGAGCGCCGCCAATCGGCACAGCAAGGCCTCCGCCAGCGCTGCCCCTTCAGCCGGATCCGTGGACGTGACCGGCTCATCCAGCAAGACCAGCGCTTGCCCGGTCGTGGGTGCTCGGTCGGTTTCGGCAAGAAGTTGAACCATCTGCGTCATATGAGCAGAAAAACTCGACAAGTCTCTGGTCAGGTCTTGCGCATCTCCGATGTCGGCATAGATGTCCGGGAATATGGCCATGTCGGATTCAGGGTCACAGGGCAGGTGTAATCCAGCACGCACCATCAGCGCAAAAAGTCCGACGATCTTGAGCGTCACGGTCTTTCCGCCGGTATTCGGTCCCGAAATGATCAACACGCGCACGGTTTCATTCATGACAATCTCATTGGCCACCACGCCGTCCTTCGAAAGCAGCAGCAATGGGTGCCTGGCCTTCTTCAGCAGCACCCGTCCCGCGGCGTTGAGGCCGACCGGATGGGCCTTGAGCTGCCGACCGAGTAAAGCCTTGGCGGCGATGCAATCCAGTTCTGCCAACCCATCGAGTGCGGCACGAATCGCCTGGGCCTGTTCAGCAACAAGCTCAGTAAGCTCCCGGAGAATCCGCCGCACCTCCCGCTCTACTTCGAGATCCGAGACTTTGATGGAGTTATTCAGCTCAACCAACTCACGCGGTTCGAGAAACACCGTGGCGCCGCTGGCTGATATGTCATGCACGATGCCGGGGATGCGTCCGCGCATATCCGTCTTAATCGGCACGACGTATCGCCCTTCGCGCTGAGCAAAGTACTGTTCCTGCAAGACTTCAGCATAGCGATGTGAATGAAGAATCTGCTCAAGGTGATGTCGCATCTGCTGTTTGAGAACCTGAGTATGATGAGACAATCGTTTCAGCTCCGGCGTGGCGGATTCCTTGATCGATCCGTCATCGTCAATCGCAGCCTCGAGCGAGTTCCTCAAACGGACAAGTTCCATGTCTGTCCGAAGCGGCGCCGCCACGTTCGCCAGCATGGGAGCTTCCAGTCGATGTCGTCCCAACACGCTGTCAACCGCCCCGCTCAATTTCAGCGCGACCGCACAATCGCGCAGTTCATGAGCCTCGAGTGTGGCTCCCTTCTGTGCCCGCACGAGCAGTTCCCGGATATCTGAGAACGAGAGGGTGGGAAGCGGATCGCTGCTGTCCTGCAGCCGTCTCATCTCCGATGTTTCTTGCTGGTGCCGTTGCGCACCAACAACGTCGGCGCTCAAGGTAAGGCCACGGCAACGTTCCATGCCTATGGTCGACTGCGCATGACGCGCCAGAGCCTCAAGGAGTCTGGGCCACTCCAACACCTGCGTGGCTTTCTCAAATAAATTCACGACCCCCTCATCGAACTGAGACTTTGCGTGAACGTGGACTCTAGCGAAACGAGAGTCATGGACGCAAGGCAAACGCCGATCAGGTAGAGACCAACCAAGGTACATCCCTTTTCGAGTCAGATAGAAACTCCTCAAGTCCGACGCGGGGTTACCCCTTCCGTATAGCTTGACAAGGTGTGGAGCCACCGATAGTATCGCGGTCGGTCTCATGAGCGAAATCACCGGGTACTTTCTATTCTGAGGAACCGACCACTATGGCTATCAGGATCGGGATCAATGGGTTTGGGCGCATCGGGCGAAACGTGTTGCGGGCCTCGTTGGGCGACCCTGACCTTCAATTTGTGGCGATCAATGACCTCACCGACGCGAAGACGTTGGCCTACTTGTTAAAATACGACTCGGTTCACGGGACGCTGAAAGGAACCGTCGAGGCCAAGGACGATCAGATTCTTGTCGACGGGAAAGCCATTAAAGTCCTGGCCATCAAGGATCCGAAGGAACTGCCTTGGAAAGATCTCAACATCGACGTTGTGATCGAATCGACCGGACGATTCACCGACCGGGAGGGCGCGGGGAAACATCTGTCTGCCGGCGCGAAGTCCGTCATCATATCCGCGCCGGCGAAAGACCCGGATGTCACGATCGTGCTGGGCGTCAACGAGAACACCTACGATCCGAAATCTCACCACATCGTCTCGAACGCGTCCTGCACCACGAACTGCCTGGCTCCCGTGGCCAAAGTCTTGATGGAGACCTTCGGGATCAAGCACGGCGTGATGACGACGATCCATTCGTACACGAACGATCAGCAACTACTCGATCTGCCCCACAAGGACTTACGTCGCGCTCGAGCAGCCGGGATGTCGATGATCCCCACCAGTACGGGAGCCGCAAAGGCCCTTCACCTTGTCATCCCTCAACTCAAGGGAAAGATGGATGGCCTCGCCATCCGTGTCCCAACCCCGAACGTCTCGCTCGTGGATCTGACGGTGGAAACCGAAAAGGATTGCGACGTTGCTTCGGTCAACGACGCGTTTCGCAAGGCAGCCAACGGCCCGATGAAAGGCATTCTCGAGTACTCCGAAGCTCCCATTGTCTCGATCGACCAGAAGGGCAACGACCATTCCGCTACCGTAGATGCACCCCTCACCACTGTGATCGACAAGCGACTGGTGAAAGTGACCGCCTGGTATGACAATGAATGGGGTTATTCGTGTCGAGTGCGGGATTTAATCAAAGTTATCGCCGCCAAATCAAAAGGGCGTTGAGTTGTTGCGAACACTTCGGTTTCACCCCAGTAACCTGCGACGGTTGATGCGCTGATCCGACGGGCCGGTACAGGGAGCATGCATGAACCTTCATAAGCTCACAATCAACGATGTACAGCTACGTAACCAGCGGGTAATCATCCGTGCCGATTTCAACGTCCCATTAGACGACTCCCTCCAGATTACGGACGACACGCGTATTCGCTCAACCCTCCCGACCATCAATCACGTCGTCGATGACGGAGGGAAAGTCATCCTCTGCTCCCACCTCGGCCGACCCAAAGGCAAATTCGATCCGAAGTACAGCTTGGCTCCAGTCGCAAAACGCTTGGGGCGACTGCTTGGCAAGGAGGTTATCTTCGCTCCGGATTGTATCGGCCATGCCGTCGAAGGACTCGTGGCCAAAATGAAACCGGGCGACGTGATGTTGCTCGAAAACCTCCGATTCCATCCGGGAGAAGAGAACAACGACGACGCTTTTTCGAAAGCTCTGGCGGCTCTGGGCGACGTGTATATCAACGATGCGTTTGGCGCGGCTCATCGGGCCCATGCTTCGACCGTCGGGATCACCAAATTTATCAAGGCCTCGGTCGCGGGATTTCTCCTCAAGAAAGAGATCGAATACCTCGAGGGGGCCGTCGAAAACCCCGTGCGCCCCTTCGTCGCCATTCTCGGTGGCGCGAAAGTGTCCGGAAAGATCGGCGTCATTGAGAACCTCGGCAAGCGCGTGGATAAAGTCATCATCGGCGGGGGTATGGCGTTTACCTTTCTGAAGGCCAAGGGACTCGAGATCGGCAACTCATTGGTCGAAAACGACATGCTGGATTTTGCCAAAGGCATCGAGGAGCATGCTTTTTCTCGTGGTGTGAAGTTCTACCTGCCGGTGGACTGCGTCGTGGCGGCCAGCCGCGAACTCAGCGCGGAATCGAAGATCGTACCCGTGCAGGAGATCCCCAAGGATTGGTATGCGCTCGACATAGGCCCCGCCTCCGTGAAGCTCTTCACCGAAGCCGTCCAGAACGCCAAGACGATCCTCTGGAACGGCCCAATGGGGGTGTTTGAAATCGATGCTTATGCACGCGGCACGCTCTCCATCGCTCACGCGATCGCCGATGCCTATGCCCTGACGATCGTCGGTGGCGGCGAAACTGCGATGGCCGTCCATCGAGCCGGAGAATCGGAAAACATCTCGTTCATCTCAACCGGTGGCGGCGCGGCGCTGGAACTCCTGGAAGGCAAACCACTGCCGGGGTTGACCGCGTTGCCGGAACGCCAAGACTAACACCTCTGGTCTGATACCGCCCACGCCGATACTTTGAAACGCTGTGCGCACACCATTCATCATCGGAAACTGGAAGATGAACAAGACATCGTCGGAGGCCTCTGCATTCGTCCCTCAACTTCTTGATCGACTGCCACGTCCCCTGAACTGTGAGTTGGTCCTTGCGCCCCCCTTTACGGCCTTGGAATCCGTTCGTACTGCTCTAGGTCCCTCCTCCGAGATCGGTCTCGCAGCCCAAAATCTCCATTGGGAAAGCCATGGCCCCTTCACCGGTGAAGTGTCCGGTCCCATGTTGCGCGATCTCGGATGTCGCTATGTGCTCGTGGGACACTCGGAACGTCGCTCTCTTTTTGGCGAGCGCGACGACGAGGTTCATAAGAAAATAAGGGCCGCACTCACCCATGAACTACGCCCGATTCTCTGCGTAGGAGAGTCTCTTGCCGAACGGGAGACCGGCCAAACGGAATCGGTTGTGACCACACAATTGAAACGCGCACTGGTAGACCGATCTGAGCAGGAACTGTCACGGATTGCGATCGCTTATGAGCCGATTTGGGCCATAGGCACAGGGCGGGCGGCAACCGTCGAACAAGCGGCGGCTGTCCATCGCTCGATTCGAGGTTTTATCTCGACGGGCTGGAATAAGGAAGTGGCCTTGACGATGAGAGTGCTATACGGGGGGAGTGTGACACCACAAAACATTGACTCCCTGTTGGCGACTGACGACATCGACGGCGCGCTCGTCGGCGGGGCTTGTCTCGATCCCGACTCGTTTGCTACAATCGCCCTCGCCGGGCATAAGAAGCGTTCTTAACCGATTGGATTCGCATGTATACGCTGCTCGTGATCCTTCATGTGTTCGTCTGTTTCCTCATGATCGGGGCGATTTTGCTCCAATCGGGGAAGGGAGCCGAAATCGGCGCGGCATTCGGTGGATCCAGCCAAACTGTATTCGGCAGCCGTGGGCCGGCTAACTTCCTGAGTAAATTCACCGTCATTGTCGCGGCAGTGTTTATGCTGACCTCATTCAGTCTGGCAATCCTCGCTAAGGAACGGAACTTTGCCTCCACCGTCATCGACCTGAAAAAGAAAGAGACCTCGCAACCTGCACCAGCGACCCCAGGTGGCACACCTGCGGCGCCTTCCGGCGATTCCCATCCATCCGGCGACTCTTCTGCCGGGCACTGAGCGCCCCGCAGCCGATCGCAGACACAGGACTTTCACGCCCTGTGGAACTGCCTGCAAGGATCGTGGAGAAACTAGACGCGAGTCAGCCAGGATTCGTGGGTAGGATCTTCTCCGTGCACGATCGAAAAAAACCGCTTCTGAAGTGCAAGCGTGATGGGTCCCGGCTTCCCGGTTCCAATCCGGCGGTTATCGATTTCACGGACCGGTGTCAATTCGGCGGCCGTACCTGTCACAAACACTTCGTCAGCAATGTACATTTCATCGCGGGTGAACCGTTCCTCGACCACGGAAATCTGCTGTTCACGAGCCAACTCGATCACGGCATTCCTCGTGATGCCCTCCAGGATCGACGTCAACGGTGTCGTCTTAAGCCGTCCCTTCCGCACGATGAAAACATTCTCTCCCGTGCCTTCGGAAACATAACCCTCGGGATCCAGCAGAATCGCTTCGTCGTACCCGTCCGCTTTGACTTCGAGTTTGGCAAGGATTGAATTTACGTAATACCCAGAGATCTTCCCTCTCGTCATCGAGACGTTGACATGATGACGAGTAAAAGAGGACACACGAGCACGCATCCCATTGGCGAGCGCCTCGTCGCCGAGATAGGCGCCCCATTTCCATGCTGCAATGGCAAGCTTGATGGGATTCTCCGCCGGATAGACTCCCATCGCTCCATAGCCGATGTACACCAGCGGACGAATGTAGCAGGCGTCCAATTTGTTCACTCGGACCGTTTCGACGATCGCATCCGTCACCTGTTTCTTGTCATAGGGAATCTGCATCATCCCGATGTGAGCAGAGTCGAAAAGCCGATCGACATGGTCGTGGAGCTTGAAAATAGCCGATCCGGACCTTCCCATGTAGCATCGGACGCCTTCGAACGCGGCAAGGCCGTAATGGAGCGAATGCGTCAGCACATGGACGTTCGCGTCCGCCCAGTTGACGAAGCGGCCGTCCATCCATATTTTTGCACTTGGTTCGAGCATGATTCGGTGGAGATTCTCTTTAAGAATATGACGATGAGCGGACTATAGCAGTGGGCCGGAAGAAGCGTCAAGCAAACCAAAAGACGCAACGGATTTCGAGCTCAGGCGTTCTCACACAGTGTAAAAAGGAGGGTTGAAAGAACCACCGGTCGTACTGATCACGTGAGCGATCTGCTTCGAGGCCATTGGAGCAATGCGTTCAAATTCAAGACCGAAGTCATATCCATTAACCCACCGGACCGTAGCCCGTTCGATCTGGAGTGAGCTCCCGTTCTCGGAAAAGATCAGCCGAATCGCAATCTGCATACCGGGTGTCACTGTATGATCCCCTTGGACGCGCATGCCGGATTGGGAAAGGTTTGTCATGATACCTTTCCCGATGAATTCACCACCTAAGTAATGAACGACGCACCACGTAGGAATTCGGCGGAAGGGTCTCAAGGTGAACTGCGTCACCTTCTTCTGGTAATACGGTTTAGTCATTTCATTCATCAGACCACACCTCTCTCATCTTGACTTACCACCTCGCACTATACCGAGGCGCACCACACTTCGACAGCCCACAAACAGGGTAGCCCTTTGGTAGGGGTTCATAGCTGGTCCCCTGAGACTAAACAGGTTATTAAGGATGAGGCGCTGCGTTGACACGATTCAAATCCCTATGATATAAAGCCATTTTTCGTCACGGAGGCGGAAGAAGCATGTACGCGATTATTGAAACAGGCGGAAAGCAGTATCGAGTGGAAGCGGGAGCACAGGTGCAGGTAGAGAGCCTCCCAGGCGATGTCGGCGGGACGATCGAACTGAATCACGTGCGGCTCGTCCATGGCGACAAGGGTGTCGTCATAGGTCAACCGTTGGTCGCAGGTGCAAAGGTTACGGCTGAGATTATTCGCCAGGGTCGAACTAGGTCGATCACGGTCTTCAAGAAACAACGACGGAAGAACTATCGCCGGACCCGTGGACACCGGCAGGGTTTCACAAGACTACGTATTACCGGCATCGAAACAGCTTAACGAGGACACGTCATGGCAACAAACAAAGGCGGCGGATCATCACGAAACGGGCGAGACAGTAATCCTCAATATCTCGGAGTCAAAGCCTATGGCGGTGAAACCGTCAAGGCTGGAACCATCATCGTCCGTCAACGTGGAACGAAATTCTTTCCCGGCTTCAACGTGGGCCTGGGCAAGGATCATACTCTCTTTGCCCGTATTCAAGGGGTGGTGAAGTTTGAAGGTGGCCGCGCACGCCAAAGAGTGAGCGTTTATCCTGCCCCAGCAAGTTCGTAAGCCACGTTCTCATTTTCTTGCAACACCTGTTTTCCTAGACAACGAAGGGTCGCGCGCAGCTCTCGTGCGGAGTGGGGTATACTGTCTCCCTTCTGGCAGGATCTTTCGTAATGGGTGGTCTTCATGTTTGTCGATGAAGTTCGGATCTTCGTCAAAGCCGGCCGTGGAGGTGACGGCGCCTGCAGCTTTCGTCGGGAGAAGTATGTCCCGCGCGGAGGGCCTGACGGGGGTGATGGGGGCCACGGAGGAGACGTCGTCCTGACGGCTTCACCCAGATTGACGACACTCCTGGACCTGCGCTACCAGCAGCAGTATGAAGCCCAGGATGGTGAAGCAGGCGGCGGCTCGAACTGTTCCGGCAAGAGAGGAGAAAACATCGCTCTGGCCGTCCCTGTCGGCACAGTGGTATATGACGATAGCACGAACGAGGTCGTCGCAGATTTGGTCACATCCGGCGATACCTTCGTGGCAGCACACGGCGGACGAGGTGGTCGCGGCAACAGTCATTTTGCAACCTCGACGAATCGCGTCCCCACCCAGTTCGAGACGGGAACGGATGGAGAGGAACGCTGGGTCCGCCTCGAGTTGAAACTGCTTGCCGATGTCGGGCTCGTTGGTTTCCCAAACGCGGGCAAGTCGACTTTGATCGCTGCCATTTCTGCGGCACGCCCGAAAATCGCCGACTATCCGTTCACGACACTGACCCCGAACCTCGGTGTGGTTCGATGGGGCAATGATCGCACGTTTGTTATAGCGGATATCCCCGGTCTGATCGAAGGAGCCCATGAGGGGAAAGGTCTGGGATTCCAATTTCTCCGCCACATCGAACGCACCTCCTTTCTGCTTCACTTGATCGATGTCTCGGAATGGGCCCCCGATGATCCCGTCACGAGCTTCGAGGTCATGCGCCAGGAACTGCGTGCCTACGACGAAAAGCTGGCAGAGCGTCCGTTTGCAGTGGTGGGGACCAAAATCGACATCACGGGTGATGGCACACGTCTCCATCAACTGCAGACGTTCTGCAAAGGCCATCGGTACAAGTATTTCCCCATCTCGGCCGCGACAAGAGATGGGCTGACCGAACTAGTGACGTATGTTGGACTGCAGGTCGAGAGTCTGAGACACACTCCATGCGAGACGAACTCCTAATCCACGCCAAACGGATCGTCATCAAGATCGGGAGCAGCCTCGTCGCATCCCGAGAGTCAGGATTACGCCCCGAGCAAATCGACCGACTTGCCGATGACATCGCGAGCCTTCGGAACGGAGGGCGGGAGATTCTACTCGTCTCTTCCGGTGCCATCGTCTCCGGCATCAAGAAACTGGGCTTGAAGGAGTATCCGAAGAATCTTCCGGTGAAACAGGCCGCTGCGGCCGTGGGACAAAGTCGTCTCATGTGGGCCTATGAAAAATCATTCGAACGATGCGGAGCCAAAGTAGCGCAGATTCTGCTCACCCATCATGACCTGACCGACCGACGCCGTTTTCTGAACGCCCGGCACACGCTGACCGCGCTGATCGGATTCGGCGTCATTCCCATCATCAATGAAAACGACACCGTCGCAGTGGATGAAATTCGTGTGGGAGATAACGATACACTTGCGGCTGACGTCGCCCATTTAGTGGACGCCGATCTCCTCGTTATTTTGTCCGACGTCGAGGGATTCTTTACGGACGATCCTCGCAAGAATCCGGCAGCGACATTGATCGCGCTGGTCCCGGAGATTACCGACGACATTGAGCGCCGGGCGGGAGTGTCAAGCACGTTTGAAGGCACCGGCGGCATGGCCACCAAGATCCGGGCCGCAAAAAAAGTTGGTGAGTACGGTGTTGCGACTCTGATCCTCAACGGCCAGAAATCAGGGCTCCTGCCCACAGTGTTGGCTGGTGGGGCAGGCGGTACACTTTTTTGCGCGAAAGAACGTCGCCTGACCAGCCGCAAACATTGGATCGCATTCACCCTGCGCCCCCGTGGACACCTCACCCTCGACGACGGAGCAGTGGAAGCCCTCGCCCGTCGGGGCAAGAGCCTCTTGGCGTCCGGCATTCTTGGTGTCACTGGCTCCTTCGACGCCGGCGATCCGGTCAGTTGTACTGATCGTGACGGAAAGGAGTTTGCGAAAGGGCTGGTGAATTTCTCCTCCGAGACGCTGGCGCAAATCAAAGGACTAAAGACCACGGAGATCCACCTGCGGATCGGCCCCCAGGAATATGAGGAAGTGATTCACCGCGACAACCTCGTGATTCTCTAGTGCTGAGACCGAGCGATGATTTCCCCTGATCCTGAACCTCGGCCCTTCGCACCCAACTCCGAGCACTTGAGTGTCAGACGTCTCGGTCTTCTGGGAGGCAGCTTCAACCCCGTCCACAACGGCCACTTGGCCATTGCACGACAGACGCGAGACCTCCTCGGCCTCGACCAGATTCTTTTCATTCCCGCCGGCGATCCTCCGCATAAACCGATAGGAACCTTGGCTTCAGGCAAGGATCGATATGAAATGGTCCGTCTGGCTATTGCATGCGATCCCACCTTTGCCGTCTCGGATGTAGAGATCAACCGTCCCGGCAAGTCCTACACGCTCGATACCATTCGAACATTGCGGCAGCAGTACGGCCCCGCGACTAGCCTGTTTTTTCTCATCGGTCTCGACGCGTTCTTGGATTTCCCCAGTTGGCGGGAACCAGCAATCCTTCTGACCCTCTGTTCGTTCATCGTGATTTCACGACCGGGAATCTCCTTCCTATCCTTAACAAGCATGACCCTGCTCCCGGCGATTCCGGAAGAATCGCTCGTCGCCTTGGACGCAGGGCGGATGCTGAAGCTCGAAGTGCCTCTCTCACATCAACAGCTCATCTGTATCCACGTTCCTCCAACCCCTGTTTCCGCCTCGGATCTCAGGCACAGAGTTCGACAGGGCCAGTCAGTGGCGAATCTGTTGCCGCCATCCGTAGAATCTTATATAATTCAGCATCATCTTTACTGAGGGGACGCCGATCGCACGAACATCGAAGGCCACTGCCCTTGCTGTCGCAAGGGCGATGCTCGACAAAAAGGCCACGGATGTCGTTGTCCTCAATGTTGCGAAACTGACCTCTGTCGCCGACTACCTGGTCCTGGGTTCAGCGGAATCTGATCGACAGACACGTGCTATTGCCGATCACGTGGATGGAATTTTGTCCTCATCGGGTTCCGGTCCGTTGAGCATCGAAGGGACCGCCTCCTCGCCGTGGGTTCTGATCGATTTCGGCGACGTCGTAGCTCATATTTTCCGGCACGATATTCGCCAGCATTACGCGCTGGAGCGGTTATGGGCCGACGCCAAGCGTGTTCGTGTGCCGGACGAATCGGCTTCACGACCGATGACCACAACACGGGCTCGACAGGTAAGGAAAACGCGCGCGACGAAGCAGGTCTAAGGCCATGCTGCGACTCCTCCTCAGTATTTTTCTGATCAGTACCGGCATCTTCGTCTATAGCTACTTCCGAGAACTCAACCCGGGGACTCTGACAATTCGGACGAGGCCGTCCGTTCAATTCGAACTCAGCCCCGTAACCTTGGTCGTCTTCTCCATGGCTGTCGGAGCCGTGCTTGTGGCATTTGCTGTCGGCATGCGGCAGACGGTCCATGTGATTGGGAACTGGCGCAACACCAGAATCCTTCGACGCAGAGAAAAACTTGACGCCCTCCATCGCGAAGGAACTCACGCCTTTATGTCAAAACGCACAGCCGATGCTATCGGGTTGTTCGAAAAAGCGTTGGCCATGGACCCCAACCGGACTGATTCGCTGCTCTGGCTCGGCAATATTTATCGTTCTGAGAACAACTTCGCTGAGGCGATCCGCCTGCACCAGCATGCCAATCGAATCGACGACCGGAACGTCGAGGTCCTGCTGGAACTGACGAAGGACTTGGAAGGCGCCAAACGCTATGAAGATGCACTCCAGGCCTATTACAGAATCCTCAAGATCGAACCGGACAACCTGACAGCCCTGATTCGAAAGCGTGACCTTCTCATCAGGCTGGAGAAATGGAGCGAAGCGCTCGAAATCCAACACCGCCTGGTGAAGGCGACTCTGCCCGAGTCGGAGCGGCGAGCCGAGACTCATCTTCTCACTGGCTGCATGTACGAAGTCGGACGTCAATTGCTCGAACGAGGGCACCCGGACAAGGCCCGGCGCTATTTTCGTGGAGCCATCAAGAAAGATCGAACCTTTCTTCCTGCCTATATTGGGCTCGGCGAGATTCTCCTTCGAGAAGGCAAGACGAGGGATGCGGTCGAAATTCTCAAGAAAGTCTATGCCAAGACCCGCAGCATCATCATCCTGCATCGGCTCGAAGAGCTTTTTCTCGAGCAGGGTGAGCCCAGCGAAATCATCCGGATCTACCAAGAGGCGCTCCAGCAGGATCCTCATAACACCGCCTTACAATTCTATCTGGGCAAGCTCTACTACAGGTTGGAAATGATCGACGAAGCCTTCGACATTCTCTCGACGATCGAGGGTCCGCAGGACCAGATGATGGACTATCATAAGATTATGGCCAACCTCTTCCTGCGCAAGCAGCACATGGAGCAGGCCGTCGTCGAACTGAAAAAAGCCCTGCACTTTAAGAAACGCGTCGTCGTTCCCTATGTGTGCACCGCGTGCCAGCAAGAATCGGTCGAATGGTCAGGCCGATGTCGACGCTGCGGGAACTGGAATACCTTCGTCTCGCTGCCCGGACCTGACATCGGCCAGTCGGTCACAGGACAGGACGACCGCCCGACTTCGGTGCGCACGGTCCCCTATCAAGGCATTGCTTCTCCCTTCGAAACCGTGTAGGTTTCCCGACGTCCCGTCCGTCATGCAAGAATCGCAGTTCTGTCATCATCCCAGAGCTTGTGAAGGAGCCGTTGATGGTCGACTATCAGGAGTTAGCAAACAAAGCCTTCCGTGACGAACTGCTGAATCGTTCGGAGTGTCAGACCGTCTTGAATACGCCGGATGACCACCTGCTCGCGCTTCTCCAGGCTGCCTTTACCGTCCGTTCCCGCTACTTTGGGAAAACTGTTCGCCTGCAAATGCTGCAGAACGCCAAGAGCGGCGCGTGCCAGGAAGATTGCCACTACTGTTCGCAATCGGCCGTCTCCACCGCGGCGATCGAACGGTACAATCTACTGCCTCAGGAACGGATGATCGAAGGAGCGCGGCAGGCCGCCGCCTCGAAGGCACAGCGGTATTGCATAGTCATCAGCGGCAGGAGTCCATTGGATCGCGAGATCGATGAAATCGCGGGAGCCGTGCGAGCTGTTAAGCAAGAGATTCCTATTCAGATTTGTTGTTCACTCGGCCTCATGAATGAAGCTCAGGCGAGGCGGCTGAAGGCCGCGGGCGTGGATCGGATCAACCACAATCTGAATACAAGCGAGGCTTACCACGCCTCAATTTGCACGACGCATACGTTTCAAGATCGGATCCGGACGATTGGAAACGCGCGGGCCGCGGGTCTCGAAATCTGCTCCGGTGGCATCGTGGGGATGGGTGAGAAAGACGAGGACCTCATCGATCTGGCCATGGCCCTGCGCGACGTGAAGCCGGATTCGATTCCGGTGAACACCCTCCACCCTGTCACAGGGACACCTTTAGAACACTGCGATCAACTTACCCCGCAACGATGCCTTAAAGTTCTGTGCTTGTTCCGATTCCTCCACCCACGAACTGAAATCCGCATCGCCGGCGGACGGGAACATAATCTCCGAAGCCTCCAGCCGCTAGCGCTATACCCGGCAGACTCTATCTTCGTGAATGGCTACCTGACGACACCTGGTCAGCCAGCTCCGGAAGTCTGGGGCATGATTAAGGATTTGGGATTCACGATTGAGGTCGCTTACCAGCAGCCCGTGGCGAACTGAATCCTTCTCCTCGTGTTTTTCTGCCTCATGCGAAGCGCTCCGCACATTCGAAAGGTATTCACCTCGTAAGCGAGGCTCCATTGCGACATACCATTCAACGAATGCTCAGATGTCTGGCTCTTGCTAGCGTATTTCTCCTACAGGTGCATCTTGGCCCTTCTCGCTCAGCCGGAATTGAGCCATTGAGGCACGATGAAATGCTCGCTCAGTGCGTCGATCGAATTGAAAAATGGTTTACACTTATCACGATCCGATCCCAGGAACTTGACTTCGATCATGCACGAGTCATCTTAGTGGGTCCGACCGTTCTCATCCCTCTCAAAACTGCACATGGGAATGTGAAGGCTATACGGTGGCACCCAGGGGATGTCTCGCAAGCAATGAACATGATCCGATTACTTCGTGAAGGCAAGATCGGTGCTGTGAATGTGCTGCCTTTCGCTCATGATCCAGCCAATCTGTACGAGACACGCCTGAATGTTTTAGACGAACTGAAAGGGTGCGAACAAGAGGAGCTGGTTCAGGCGGTCCTTGGTCAATGCACGGAATGCAATGTGCGGGAATGGCTCAACATCAAACCGTAAGGCTTTTTTATTCTTCTCGTAACCCTTCAACGACTGGTTGATGAGCAGCCCATCGGGCGGGCCAGTAGCCTGCGATGAGTGCCGCCCCGAGCGCTAAGACGACGGCCTGCATGAGAACGCCGAGCGGCACCGTCATCTGAATCGTCCAGCCGAAGGATTGCTTGTTGATCACCTTGATGAGTATGACGGCCAACAGTACTCCCCCTATTACTCCGAGCACCGCTCCGAGTAGCCCGAGATATGCCGCTTCCCACAGCACCAATTGCTTCACCTGAGCGGGACTTGCTCCGATCGCTTGCAGCGTTGCTAACTCCCGCCGCCGTTCCAGCACCGCAGTGACCAGCGTATTCACGATCCCTAACACGGCAATGAACACCGCGATGCCTTCGAGCACATACGTCAACACGAATGTCCGGTCGAAGATGTTGAGAATCTCACGACGCAACTCGGCGTTGCTGATGACGAGCGGCGATACGCTCCCCTCTTCGTCAACCGCCAGTCGTTGCGCAATCGACTGGCGAATTGCAGCCACATCGGCCCCTGCACGCAGATAGATCGGAAAGACGGTCATGCGGTCGTCATGCCAGAGGGCCTGATACTCTGCCCGATCCATGACCATTTTCCCCCCATCGGTCGCATAATCGTAGAACCTTGCGACGATTGGGACGTTCTTGACACCAGAAGGCGTTGTGACGGCAATAGACATTCCTTCCCGTACACCGAATCGATTGGCAAGTACTTCCGATACTAAGACTCCGCCGGTCTCGGCGGCACGTCTTAGTATGGTGGCTGAATCGCCCTCGATCACGAGATAGCGACTGCGCTCGGCATGAAGCCGGAGGTCCCTTGAGATGAGCGCAACCAACCGGCCCTGCACGTCCACATGCATATCGCGATAGGTATCGACCGCCGCCACGCCGTCGATCGATGCCAATTTCGAGGCCCATGTTCCCGGCAATGCCCGCGACGCCTGACCCGCGTGCCGACCATGCAACCAGGCAGGCGGAGCCACGACCATATCTGCAATCACAGTTTCATTAACCCAGATTTCCACCGTTTGGCGAAAGCTCCGAATCATCACCACAACACCAATCATGATCGCCATTCCGACCATTAAGGCCGAGACTGTCACGCCATTGCGACCAGGGTGGCGCGCTGCATGGTCGACGGCAATCCGTCTCAAACTGCCTCCGAGCCCAAGTATGACAGTCTCGTCACGCCGACGACGCGATCCAAGCACTTGAATACAGACCGGCGCAAGGCAGGAGAGAGCCACCAAGAGACACAACGTGGCGAGATACCCAAACACGGGAAGTCCAGCGACAGGATTCAGCAGGGATAAGACCGCCGCCAGGCAAGAGAGGACCCCCGCGGTCCATGCGAATCGTGATAGCCGAAGTTGCTGCGTCACCTCATAATCCCCTGGGGCCAAGGCTCGTACCGTAATAGTCCGGCTTGCATCCAGGCTCGGTCCCCACGCCCCGGTCATCGAGACGACCATACCCAAGAGAACCCCCTGAATGAGCGGCGACCACAGATGGTGATTAAAAACCAACGCTGAGGGACCCGATGAGACAGGCACATAGAGATCCGAGATCGTTTGACTGACAAGAGAGACTAGACTCCGGGCGAGTAGGACCCCGCTGATCCCTCCGACGACTCCACCGAGCATCCCTAAAAGACCGGCCTCGGCGAGAAACAACGCGGCGACTCGTCGTTCTGTCATGCCAAGCGCGCGATAGATTCCGATCTCACGTCGTCGCCGTGCCACCATGAAGGCCGTCGTGTTGTAAATGAGGAAGGCTCCCACGAGCAGCCCAACCCAACTCAACATGCGCACGTTGAGCTGAAACGCCCCCACCATCTGCTCGACCTGCTTCGTTCGTTGGGTCGGTGGTTGCACGGTCAGATGGGGAGGCAGCGCCGCCCGCAAAGCAGATTGTATGTCCTCCACCGGACGGTCCTGTGTCGTGACCACCTCGATTCGGTCCAACCGTCCGATCGATCCGAACAGTACCTGTGCAGCAGCGATATCCATGAGCATTGTCCGATCCCAGACCGAGGGACGAGCCGTTTCACTATGAAGCAGTTCCCCAACTTGCAATCGCACAAGGCGTCCGCCCGCCATCACCTCGAATGGACTCCCGACGGTGAGGTGCCACTCTTCAGCCAGCTTTGGTCCAACATAGACCGTATCTGGATCCAGTAATTGGTCTAACGCTTCCTGACCTCCCGCTGTGTGAAGCCGAAAGCCGCGCGTGCCAGCTTCTGCAAGTAAGTCCAACCCAAACAGCTGCACCGATTCACCACGGTGCGCTCCCTGCGGCATCACGACACTCTCCTCGATGACTGGGACCGCGGCCGTCACTCCTGGCACTGCCCTCACCGTTGTGATTACCGTCTCATCAACTCCCAAATCTCCTGCAAGCACTTCCAACGTGGCTGGCCCAGCGACCGCCGTGACTGCCTGCTCGAACGAGCGAAGAACGTCGACGTTCGCTGTCGTCATAGCCACTGACGCCATGACTCCCAACGACACTCCCAAGAGGCTGAGCACGACGCGGAAGGGGCGCTGTGCGAGATGGGTACGGAAGAGCACCCAAAAAAGACAGGTTGAAGGGATCATACGATGTCGCAAACCAGCATATACGGCGGGAAGCGAGTGCACATCAACATGGAATGGAACCGACTAGTTTCGCCTCAATAAATGGTCATGCACAAATTAGTAGTTTCGTTTACAGAGTTACCCACCTTTGCTAGACTGCCTTCCAGCCATTGAATTCGGAGGAACAGCCCTGTGGGAGCCAGAGCCACCGCTCAACGCAAACACCAGACCATGCCCGAAGACACTGCGATTGAACAACTGACACCCCGTCAACGGGATATTCTCCGCCTTGTTGCACTCGGCCATACGAACCGCGAGATCGCGACCTTGTTGGAGATCAGTGTTCGAACGGTCGAAGTTCACCGCTTCAACTTGATGCGGCGATTGGAAGTCCGGAACGTTGCGCAATTGCTCCGACGGGCCCTGCAGATGGGCTTGCTCTCGAAGAATTTCGGAACCAAATAGTCTTAAAGCTCCTTCAATTTCCCACGACAGTCCGCCGGCGTCCGATATCCCTTTTGAGTAAGGTGGGCGGTCAACTCCATTTCAAGACGACCAAACACCTCGATCCCTTCCTCCACCAACACCGTTCCGACCTGAACGGCGGAGGCCCCACATAAGAAATGCTCGAACGCATCCATTCCATCCATGACACCACCAGTGCCTATAATCGGTACGCGCCCTTCGAAAATCTTCCAAAAGGCACGAACATTTGCAAGCGCAACCGGTTTGATGATGGCCCCGCCGAGTCCACCGAACCCGCCTTTCGGTTTGATCACTGCCGCCTCGCGCTCCGGATCGACGACGAGTCCGTTACCGACCGAGTTAATCAAATTGAGGAAGTCAACGCCGCACCGACCGATCACATCCCCCATCACCTTGTGATGCGCGGGATCGAAATAGGGCGGCAGTTTGACGCCCATCGGTACGGTAATGATTCTCCGCAGACGCTTGAGGAGCCGTTCAGAGGCCTCGGCGTCGTAACCGATCTGGGGCTTGCCGGGAATGTTTGGGCAGGACAGGTTTACTTCGATCAGATCGGGGCCGCTCGCGTTGATCACCTGGGCGATCGTCGGAAAGTCCTCTTCGCAGAGTCCTGCCACACTGGCTATCACCGGTTTTCCACACCGCTTGAGCTCAGGAATCAGTTCGGCATAGGCCTTGTACCCAAGATTGGGAAGTCCCATGGAATTGATCGATCCACCGGGGAACCCGTAATAGCGCGGAGAAGGATTCCCTTCTCTCGCCTCGACCGTCATCGATTTCGTCACAATTGCACCAGCCCGTGATCGACCCAAGGCCAGGAGTTCCTCCCGCGTTACGCACAAGGCGCCCGACGCATTCATGAAACAGCTGGGGAATTTCACTCCGGCGATCGTGGTCGACAGATCCATCAGGCTTCCACCGGCACGGCTTGCTGCGATGTTTTCGTGATGAGGTGCCCGTCCCGCATCATCCAGGTATAATCGGCGGCCGACGCTGCAGCGGCACTGTGGGTGACGAGTAGCACAGTCAGTCGAAAGTGCGCCACTAACGTGCGCAGTAGCGCGACAATTTCCCCTCCATGCTGAGAATCCAAATTACCGGTCGGCTCATCCGCGAGAACTATATGGGGGCGATGGACGATTGCTCTGGCGACCGCCACCCGTTGCTGCTCCCCACCCGAGAGTTCACCGGGACGATGGTTCCGTCGATGAGTCATGCCGACCAGTTCCAGCACCTCATCGACCCGCGTCCGCACACCCACGCCACGTTCTCCGCGTAATAGGAGCGGAAACGCCACATTTTCCGCCGCAGTCAGCCCAGGCACGAGATGGAACGCCTGAAAGACGAGGCCCAGCCACTCACGTCGCGCGTGGGTCCACTCGTCGCGCGTAAACCGGCCGGTCAGTCGGCCGTTGAGGATAATTGCTCCGGAGGTCGGGTGATCCAACCCTGCGACAAGATTCAGCAACGTGCTTTTCCCACACCCGCTGGGACCCATGAAGGCACAGAAGTCACCGGCAAGGATTTCAACGGTCACATGATCCAGTGCCGTCACCGTCAGCCCGCCACGTTCGAAAGTTTTTGACACCTGATTAAGCTTCACCATATCGAACTATTGATACCTCCTCACTTATCGAATTGTCCTCGTAT
>Ga0335070_10001974_pt1 | contig 23829 bp, 13 predicted proteins | sample Lox_Sample_13_FD_206722 | JGI IMG/M metagenome (GOLD analysis project Ga0335070, IMG submission 206722) | Soil microbial communities from Loxahatchee National Wildlife Refuge, Florida, United States - Lox_Sample_1.3 | ecosystem: Environmental > Terrestrial > Soil > Wetlands | place: USA...
GCTCGGGGTGGCTGAAAGAACTGTTCCTGAAAGGTGACTACGATGCAATGGTGAATTACGAATCGGTGATCATTGAGACCAATCAGGAACTCGTCAAACAGGGACGGGAGACGCTCCATGTTGTGTATCCGATCGACGGCCTGGTGCTGGCGGATTCCCCTTTGGGCTATATTAGTCATGGCAATGCAAGACAGGAGGAATTCTTCACAAGACTGCAGGAGCATCTGCTCACGGATGCCGTGCAGGGCGAGATTCTCGCTCATGGGAGGCGCGTCGGCTATTTTTCGACCTCGGCAACCCCCGATTCACAGGTCTTCAAAAGAGAATGGGGGATTCAAACGGAGAAGATTCTCTCGCCGATCAAGCTCCCGCCTGCCGACGTCGTGCTTGAAGCACTAACCCTGTATCAAACCGAGTTTCGAAAGCCATCCTTCACGGCGTTCTGTCTGGATTTCTCCGGGAGCATGGAGGGGCCCGGAGAACAAGGTGTCAAGGCGGCGATGGAGCTCCTCCTCGACCAGGAAAAGGCCCGTCCGTATCTCCTCCAGGGCGCCAGCGATGATATTGTCTCGGTGATCCCCTTCAGCGGTGCAGTGCGGGAAGTTTGGACCGCGCGAATAGGGGACAGAACGTCACTCGACGGTCTCCGCAAGAACATCGCCGCTCTTCAACCCGGAGACGGCACGGACATTTACTCCCCCGTCATTCAAGGGTTGGTCGAAGCGCAAAAATACTCCACGGAGAAGTATTCCAGTGCGATCATCTTGATGACGGACGGGAAGTCCAATGAAGGAAAATCGTACAGTGACGTACTGGATGCATGGAAGAAAGCCCATTTGGACGTACCGATTTTCGCGATCATGTTCGGGGAAGCCTCCCAGGAACAACTCGCGCGACTGACCGACCTTACGCGGGGGAAAGTCTTCGATGGACGAAAAGATCTGGTCGATGTCTTTCGCAAGGTGAAAGGATACAATTAGGGATGAAGGAGATTCTCTCCGGCGGTCTCGGCGGCGTGGTTTTCGGCATCCTCTATCTCGGCCTGAGCATCCCTCTCCCGTTCGCCCTCGGCGGCGCCGTCGCAGGATACGTCGCCGGCAGGCTTCTCGTCTCCAAAGCGAAACAGCAGGGGGGGATAGACACGGAGGGGGATCGTCAGGCGTATTCGCAGATGATCGCAGAAGGAGAGGAAAAGGTCAAAACGCTCACCTCGCTGGCCGCTTCGGTGAAGAAGCCGGAAATTCGCGACAAGTGCATGCACTTGGCTCAGGTCGCCAGCAAGGTGATCAATGACGTGAAGGAGAGTCCGAAGGACGCAAAACGGGTCCGTCAATTCTTGAACTACTATCTCAACGCCACCTGCACCATTCTCGAACGCTATACCGAGCTTTCTTCCCGCAATCTCAATTCCAGCGAAGTCCAAGCCGGATTGGCCAAGGTGGAGGCGCTCCTCGATTCGATACAACACGTATTCGAGCAGCAGCTCGTGGCTGTCGCTCAAGATGAAATTCTCGACCTCGACACGGAAATCAAACTCCTCCAACAGACACTACAACTGGACAACTTGACCAGTGCGAAATAGGCTGATCGGTATCGGCATCCTGCTCGTCATTGTCGGCGCGACGATTCTCTTCCGCACAACCGAGCCCTCTCCCCCGGCGACGACCTTGCACGGCTACGTGGGCGGAGAAAAGACCGGCTTTCTTGACGATGACAATGTCCGCTCTCTTCTTCGAAAACGTTTTGGCCTCTCGCTTGACTATGCCAAGGCCGGCTCGATCGAGATGGTGACGGGAAAAACGGAGGGGATGGATTTCCTCTGGCCGTCCTCACAGGTCGCTCTGGAGTTGTACAAGCAGGCCCAGGGAAACTCCTTGGTGAAGGGGGAGGTGATCTTTTATTCTCCGATCGTGCTCTATAGCTGGGATATCGTGGCAGACGCGCTTGTCCGGCAAGGCATTTGCCGGGTTCGCGACTCGGTCTACTACATCACCGATTTCCCGGCCCTGATTCGAATGGTAATGAGCGGGACTCCCTGGAAGTCCATCGGTTTGGATGACTTGTACGGCAAGATGACGATCATATCGACGGATCCAAACAAGTCCAACTCTGGCAACATGTTTGCCGGACTTCTCGCCGACATGTTGTGCGGCGATGTCGCCACCACTGCATCCATCGACACCGTTCTGCCGAATCTCGCGAAGCTTTTCCGCAACCTCGGCTTCCTTGAGCATTCATCGTCGGATCTCTTCCTGCAGTACTTGAGTATGGGCGTCGGAGCGAAGCCGATCATCGTCGGCTATGAAAGCCAGATCGTGGAGTTTTCCGTCCAGAACGCCGAGCGATGGCCATCGATCCGGCACAAGATCCGGATTCTTTATCCGGAGCCTACGGTGTGGAGCGCACATCCATTGATCGAATTGAAACCGGGGGCCGATCAACTCGTGAAGGGTTTGAAGGATGAAGACGTACAGAAGCTGGCTTGGGAACGCCACGGCTTTCGCACAGGGCTCATGGGACTGCAGAACGATCCCAAACTCCTGCAGGTCGTGGGGATCCCTGAACGAATCACCAAAGTCCTTCCGATGCCGAGCCCGGATGTCATGCAGAAGATTATGACGGCAATCTCATCTCCTCAATAACTCGAAAGATCGTATCATGGCCGAAACCACCGTCAGCCCCGACGAAGCGCTTGTCTCCTACAGCCAATTGACCCCCGAAGAGCAAACACGGGTGGAGGCGATTCGCAAGAGCGTCCATCCGGAGGATTCCCAGGCTGTGATTCAATATGGCGTCGCCGCGCAGAGCAAAGTTGCCGACTTCGCCGACACCGTGCTCCAGGAAATTCGCTCCAAGGACAGTGGCCAAGCCGGAGAAATTCTTTCTGACCTTCTCGTGACCATCAAGGATCTCAACGTCGGGAGCCTCACATCGGAGAGCCCCCTTGCGAAGATCCCGATTGTGGGATCGCTGGTGAGCGCAGCGCGGCGATTTATCCAACGGTATGAAAAACTCTCGGTGCAGATCGAGCGGATCGTGAACGAGCTGGACAAGGCCCGGATGCAGCTTCTGCGTGACATCACCCTGCTGGACAAGCTTTACGAGAAGAATACGGCGTATCAGCGTGATCTCGACCTGTTCATCGTGGCGGGGGAACTGTTCCAGGACGATGTTCGCAAGAACGTTGTCCCGGCCCTGCAGAAGAAAGCCGAGGAGACGAAGGACCCGGTGGACGTTCAGAAACTTCAGGATGCGAACCAATTCCTGGTCCGATTCGAAAAGAAGATCTACGATCTCAAGCTTTCACGAATGATCACGATCCAGTCAGCGCCGCAGGTCCGCCTGATTCAAAACAACAATCAGGCACTGGTGGAGAAGATCCAGACCTCCATTCTGAATACGATTCCGCTTTGGAAGAATCAGATCATCATCGCCATCACACTCTTCCGCCAGAAAAAGGCCCTCACGCTCCAGAAGGAAGTCACCGACACCACAAACGAATTATTGACAAAGAACTCCGAGCTTCTCAAAGAGAGCTCCATCGACATTGCGCGGGAGTCAGAGCGCGGCATTGTTGACATCGAAACGCTTCAGAAAGTCAACACGGACCTCATCACCACCATTGAGGAAACGTTGCGGATTCAGCAGGAAGGGCGTTCAAAGCGGGAGGCGGCTGAAACCGAGTTGCGCCGCATGGAGAGCGAATTGAAACAGAAGTTGACGGAGATCCGCAACTAGCACACGCGATCCATCAGGCCCCGTCCACCTCAGAGCACTTCGCCCGGTGAGACGGGGCTTGGGTACCTCCTCACGCCATTCCCTCCTTTGCCTCTACGCGAATCGTTTTCCCATCGAAACGAGTACCATTGACCGACTTTGGATGTTGGAAGAACTCCTTTTCCGGCCCTTTCACATCACGCTCTGTCATGGCGGCGACTACGAGAGTAGTCGAAAACATCCCTTCGGTTGACTGCGCGTGGCGAGATAAAACACGCCCGAACATAAAAGTGGGGCGGCGTTGACGCGCCGCCCCTGCAAACAGGTGAGAACTTGGCGATCTCATCAGGGATGAACCCTGCCGTTTGCAGAAGCATTGTAGTTTTCGCGGAGATGAAATGCAAGAGGGCAAAGACAATTACGTAACAATTCCATAATCCCCGGGCTCTTGACCTGCGAGGCTCTTCTCAGTATCTTGGGCTGCCTTCTACATGGCAGCTGCTCTCCAAAGTTGGCGACATCGCGTTACCAGGAGATCACTACGGGACGAGAGGCCTCACTCTCTCCGAACCTACCTTGACGCTGTAGTTGTTAAGCAACCCCTCAATAGAAGTCTTTCGAAAATCTGGGTCAGGTGCAACATCGTGAGCATCTCAGGCAACGGTCCTTCGTGAGTTGCCTGCTCATGGAAGTCGCCACGGACGTGGTGTCCCATCACAGCCTTTGGATAAACGGACGCCCATGCACCTTTCTACGAACCCTTCACCATACCGATTTCACCCGGCGCGCGGCCCGGTGTTCATCAACCCGACAGGGATCCGGTTCGGATTTCACGTCGCTCTTCTGTCGCTGATCCTTGTCGTCGGCGCACATGCCCAAACCACCCTTCTCACCGGAACAGTCTTCGACGTCGCAAGCGGTGACCGGATTGTGGGAGCGCATGTCGCCATTGTCGGGACAACCTACGGCTCCTCGACCGACATCGATGGCAGCTATTCGATTCGCAATCTGCCCCCCGGGACGTATTCTGTCCGTGTATCCATGGTGGGATATGCTCCCACCGTCGTAAGTCGGTTGTCGCTCGGTGATCGCGCAAGAGTTGCCCTCGACATCACTCTCCATCCCTCCACGGTCGAAGCTGAAGAGGTGGTTGTGACTGCGGAACGTCAGCTTGCCACGGAAAGCGCTTTGCTGTCTGCGCGCAGGTCCGCCGCGACAATCACTGACGGGTTCACGCTGGAGCAGATCAAGCGCACCCCCGACGCGACATCCGCTGACGCGCTGCGCAGGGTAACCGGGATTTCGATTGTCGACAATAAGTTCGTGTTCATCCGCGGGGTCACTGATCGCTACAACGGGACGACTCTCAACGGGGTCAGCGTGACCAGCACCAGCACCGATGTGGACAAACGGAGCTTTTCGTTCGACATGGTTCCCGCCAATCTCGTGGAAAACACCGTGGTCCGGAAGACCGCCACACCGGAGTTGCCGGGGGATTTTACGGGAGGACTGGTTCAGATCAACACGCTCGACTTCCCTGACAAAACCCTCCTGAAAGTGAGTCTGGGGACCTCATACAACTCCCTTGCAAACCTGCGCACGCTCCAGAGGTCTCAAGGTGGAGGAGGCGACTGGCTGGGGATCGACGACGGGACACGTGCTCTTCCTTCCATTGCTGCGCAGACGCCGTACAACAACGTGGAAGCAGGCAAGGCGATGGCCAACGACTGGAAGCAACGTTCCGTTCGATCACCCCTGAACATGACCGGCAGGATCTCCTACGGCGATGACCTTGACGTGGGCGATCAGGAGTTGGGGATCGTTTCGTCGCTATCATATCGCAGCGGATACTCCCGCACCGAGGCCACTCAGGACTATTTCCGGGGAACCAGCCGAATCATTCAGCTGAACGGAACGTCCGATCGCTTTTCGGTGCTTTGGGGTGGACTCCTCGACGTCAGCGCGAAACTCGGCGGGCTCAACAAAATCAGCCTCAGGAACACGTACACACAAGCCGGTGAAGACAAAGCCACGGCAAACACCGTCATCGATGAAAACGACGAGATCAGTCGAGTGAATATCACGGAGTGGTCTCAGCGCTCGTTGTATGTCGGCCAGCTTGTCGGGGAACATACCGTCCCCGGCCTAGACCAGCTTGATGTTCGATGGCATGTAGCGTATTCCTCCTCCCAGGCCGAGAAGCCCGACCGAGAGACGTATATCTACGGGAAAAACATTAATTATCCGGCATCCTACCCACTGCATTTCGGCTTTGCAGATCGATCGTGGTCCAACTTGTTTGAGGACACCAAGGGCGGGGGGATCGATCTCTCCCTCCCGGTGCTGCAGTCCGTGAAGATCAAAGGAGGCGTCCTCGCGGAGTTCAAACGGAGGGACTACAGGATCCAGTTCTTCCAGGGGGAGCTCTCGCCTTCCAGCACGTCGTCGGAGATCCTGGGCTATGCGATTGACACAATTTTTGCGCCGCAGAATTTCGGTTCCAACAAAATGATCATGAGCAGACTCTCCGATCCGCGCGACACGTACACGGGGAGACAGACGACCAGAGCGGGATATTTGATGTTCGACGCGCCGTTTTCCCTCCTCGGAGAGGACCTGCGCGTCGCCGGAGGTCTTCGTGTGGAGGACTGCGAGGAGCTTGTCAACACCATCAGTCCATATTCGACGAACGAACCGTACACCGCGAGGCTCAAGCATACGGAGAAGTTGCCCTCGTTGAATCTCACCTGGCTATTGACCCCCGCTACCAACCTTCGGCTGGCATACAGTCATTCCGTCAACAGGCCTGAGTTCCGGGAGCTTGCGGTCTTCTATTTCTACGACTATAACATCTATGAGGGGGCATATGGCAATCCCCTGCTGCAGCGCGCATACGTCCACAACTACGATATTCGTCTTGAGACCTTTCCCGAACCAGGAGAAGTCCTGGCAATCAGTGGGTTCTACAAGAGCATCAGCAATGCGATCGAGCAAAAAATCGTCATCTCGTCCAATCCCGAGCGGACCTGGTTCAACTCCCCGAATGGAAGGAACTATGGATTTGAGCTTGAAGTCCGAAAGTCTCTCGGGTTCCTCGGCGGCTTCCTCAGCCATTGCTCGGTCACCGGAAATTACACACGGATCTATTCGGCGATCGAATACGTCGAGGGGTACAAAGTGGACCTCGGCAACGGGTCGTGGGGGGATCGCTTTGAGACTCACGAGCGGGAAATGCAGGGTCAGTCACCGTACATGATCAACTTGTCACTGCTGGTCAGCGAGCCGCAGTACGGGACATCGCTCAACCTCATGTACTACGAATACGGCCGGCGACTGGACGCGGTCGGCGACCAGCGAATACTGGATATTTACGAGAACGCGGTCGGCGTGCTCGACGTCGCGGTGACCCAGCAGCTCTTCGGCGGACTGGAATGCAAATTCACCGCTCGTGATCTGACAGCGAGCAACCGGACGTTCGAAACGCGGGAAGGGAACCCCTATGCGGGGAGGAAGGTTGGTACAACCTTCTCTGTCGAATTGTCATTCATGCTCTAGCATTCGGGAAGTTCCGTCGCTTTCGAGCGTCTGTGTGCTCCGGGCAGCGCACTTTGTAGGTTCACAGACCGACTAACATGTAATGCAGTGGATTCACGTCGCCGGCCGGTTTCTCCATCACCCGGCTTGAGCGAGCGGTGTTGACGCGCCGCAGTTCAACTTTCACCATTAACAGGGCTTGGCGATCTCAGAAGGGATGGACTCTGCCGTTGTGTTTTTCCGCCTTCGGGAAACGCGTGCAGAGAGTGGGGTTGGAATGTCGGTCCCACGAAAGGAGGGTATTCCCGGAAGACTACCGCGTACATGTACACTCAACATGAGTACTCAATGCTCTTCACGCCTTTTTCACTGATCATCACGAAGGATACGCTCATGATGAAAAGACTCTTCAGCATACTTGCATTGGTGACCATCTTCTTCGTGGAATCCTATGCAGCAGAGGCCGTGCTTGGCCCTGGACGTAACAGCGGCAGAACCACTTACCATCAAACATGGAACAGAACTCTCTCGGCGGATACGCTCTATTTCCTTACAGGGTTGTATTTCGTGGACTCGACCTACTCGATCACGATCCCGGCGGGAACCGTGATCGTGGGTGATACCGCGGCGACCCTGATCATCCGACCCGGCGCAAAGATCTTCGCGACGGGAACAGCCTCCAACCCGGTTGTCTTCACCAGCGAACGACCGGGTGGTCAACGGGATCGCGGCAACTGGGGAGGAGTCATTATCCTCGGCAGTGCACCAACGAATCAAGTGAACCCCCAGATCGAGGGTGGTATCATCCCGGGGGCATATGGCGGATCCAACGCGGCCGACAATAGCGGTGTATTCCAATACTGCCGCATTGAGTTCGCCGGGTACCGGTTCCAACTCGACAATGAAATCAATGGGCTCACCATGGGCGGTGTCGGGTCCGGCACGGCCATCGATCATGTACAGGTGAGTTACTCGTTCGATGATTCGTACGAGTGGTTCGGCGGAACGGTGACGCCTCACCACCTGGTCGCTTACAGCGGGCAGGACGATGATTTCGACACCGATTTCGGGTTCTCGGGAAAGGTGCAATTCGGATTCAGCCTGCGCAATCCCGATGTCTCGGAGACCGCCAGCAACCAGCAGAGCAACGGCTTCGAATCGGACAACGAAGGGACCGCTTCTTACAACCCTCCGCGGACGTCGGCGCTATTCTCGAATATGACGTTGATCGGCTACAAGCGTGTCGACACGGTTGCCGCGCGCACCGGCCGGAACTTCGAGTACGTCGCCGTGCTTCGCAGAGGCACGAAGGAGAGCATCTACAATTCCGTAATCTGTGGATTCCCGGGCGGCATTTCGATGCGGGACGTCCAGACTTGGTCAAACCCCCGCGAGGACACCCTGCAGATCCGCAATACCAGCCTCGGATCTGTCGGCCCCCTGGCAAACTTCAACGTCAGCGGACTGAGCGCAGGAGAGACTGCTGACAGTGTCAAGGCGTGGTTCAATACTGCCGGGTGGTCCAACCTCGGTGGTGCCGATGTCGGCACAGGACGTTCGACGTCTGCCCTCGGCTTCACCGACATGAACGACCTGATCGATCCGAACCCTGTCCCAGGGTCAGGGTCCGAACTGATCGGTTCCGCCAGCTTCACGAATCCGCGTCTCAGCGCTGGGTTTTTCGATATGACGGCAAACTACCGTGGTGCGTTCGATCCCAGCAAGACGCTTGATCAGCAATGGACGGCCGGTTGGACGAACTTCAATCCCCAGTTTTCGTCCATCTGGGTCGAGGCAGGCTGGAACATGGTGGCAGTGCCGTCCATGGTCCCGAACACCGCCGCCACAGCGGTCTTCCCGGGCAAGAGCGGAAGTGCCTTCAGCTACAATACCGGTACCAGCAACTATGACGTCGTGAATAATGTGGTTCCCGGACAAGGCATGTGGGTCAAGTATCCAACCCGGCGCATCGTTCCGTTCAGCGGGCGCACCATCAACGGCACCATCACGATCCCGGTGGCGGCGGCCGGCTGGGTGCTCGTTGGCGGGCAGAGCCGGGTCGTGAACTACATTTCCGCCTCAGGATCCGGCGCCATTACGGGTGGACAGTTCAAGTGGGATCCCGTCGCTCAGAACTATGTCCCCGCCAACCTGACGTCGACGGGCACCGCGGATCTGTTGCCCGGTGAAGCGGCATGGGTGAAAGTGACCGGTCCCTGCACGTTGACACTCAACCAATAATTTCAGACAACGGAGATTCCATGAAGAATCAGATGAAGACTCTCGCGCTGTCCTTTGCGCTCCTGTTTCTGTTCGCTGAGGCAGCCATGGCGCAGGTGGTGCAATTCCGCGTTCCCATCTACATGCAATGGGGAACAAAAAAAGACACCGTGTACGTCGGCATCAATAGCGGCGGCAACGGGCTTTCAGAATCCTCGTACGGTTTCGATGATGCCCTGACCGGACTATATGGCCCCCTTGGGCAGTATGGAGAAAACGAAGCGGTCCCGGGCGATCCGGATGGTAATCGCGTTCGGTTCATTGATGTGAACACACACACGGAACTGGCTTCGCACAGCGGTCTCTGGAAGTATGACTATCGACCGTATGACTCGCCGACACAGAAGGACACCTTCTGCGTGAGGATCGACGGTGCCATAATCGAAGCGAACGACCTCACCATCAGCTGGCCTTCGGCGGCAACGTTGCAGCAATACGCTTCGGGATGGGAAATCCATGCATTTCAGTCAGGTGCAGTCTCTGCAGGCGCGCTGGTGGCCAACATGATCTCCCAGACCAGTGCGACGATGGCTATGAGCAACCCGCTTCGTTTCGTCATCGTCAAGTCAGGAGCGCAAGTGCCGTCGACCGTCAGCTTCTCGGCGAATGACCTGAATTTCGGACTGGTGGCTCTTCCGCATGCCCCCATCACGGCGAATCTCGTCGTGACCAACAGCGGGTCGAGCGATTCTCTCTCGATCACAGCGATCAACGCGGCAGGCCTCCCGTCGAACATGTCGGCTGTTCTTCCTTCCCTTCCGGTGAAGGTCGGGCCCCATGGCGGCACCCTCTCCATCCCGGTGACGTTCACCCCGACGGTTGCAGGATCCTTCAGCGGGACCGTCGTGTTCACCCACAACGCGTCCGGTTCGCCGACCACCGTCAATGTTCTTGGAACGGCAAGCTCAAACGCCAATAAGCTGTTCTTCTCCGCCGATTCGAAGTCCGGTCTCCTTGATGGTCACACCTACCGTGATACACTCGGCCTGGACTACCATCCTGCTTCGGGGACAGAGCCGTTGAAAACCCTGCAGTGTGTAATCATCTCCGAGCGCCCGGTCACCCTGAAGAGCGTGACCAAAGGTGCGGACCTGCTGAGCGGCAACTGGAGTTTGAAGACGCAGATTTATCGCGAAGCCACCGGACCTGATCCGACGAGTATTACAAAGGATTCGATCGTGGTAACGCTTTTCGCGAACGACCAGGCAACCGGTCTTGCGGCGAATGCCGTCTTCAATCACCTTCTCGCGTTCGAGTATTCCATCGGTCTCTTCGACAACCCGGACACCCTGACCCGACATATTTCTCTAAGCTACGTTGCGACGTCGAACAGGCTCGGCGACGATCTGCATATTGCAGCCGATGATCCGCAGATCCTGCAGGTTGTAAACAGCACCTACCTCGGCGACGTCAATAACGATGGCAATGTCGACATTCTCGATGTTCTGTTGGTTGTCGATCATATCTTGTTGCGCATCAATCTCAGTGACCCGGCCGATCAGGCAGCCCTTGGTCTTCCGGCCGATGCCTTCAATCGCGCGAACGTCGCACCGTGGGCCGGCCACGACGGCGTCGTCAATGCACAGGACCTTGCCGTCATTCAGCAAATGGCGCTGACGGGGGTCGATCCTTCGGGCGTCACGCTCCAGAAGGTGGCACCGACCGTCGCCGCTTCTCGATCCAACAGTGCCCTGGCGAAGACGAACAGCTACGATGCTCTAGTAACGTTCCATGTGACGACGTCGGGCGTTGCCGTGCGCATCGAGTCCAGCAAGCGCGTGAAGGGGTTGCAGTTTGACCTTTCGTCGCTGGCGAACGTTCCCCCGTCCCTCAAGCTCGAGACGACGATCGGCGAAGGACATTTCAATGCCACCGCCAACAGCATGCGAGTGCTGGTGTATGACGGCGCCGGCGCCTCGATGGATCCCGGAACGTACCTCATGGTGAACATTCCCATGTCTGTGAAGGATCCCCGCGAGGTCAGCGTGTCTGACCTCGTCCTCGCCGACGAGAGGAGCGACCGGATCGAAAACGTGAACTACCAGATCAGCCTGCAGGAAGCGCCAGAAGTCCCCGTCAGCTACAGTCTGAAGCAAAACTACCCCAACCCCTTCAACCCCACGACCGACATTCAGTTCTCCGTTCCGCAAAACGGGGCCGTGAAGATCTCCGTGTACAACGTTCTCGGCCAGGAAGTGCGGACGCTCTTTGATGCCCAGTCTGAGCGTGGGACGAAAGTTGTCCGTTGGGATGGCAGGGACAGTTTTGGGAAGATCCTGTCCACCGGTGTGTACATCTACCGGATGACCGCCGGTAGCTTTGTTGATTCAAAGAAGATGATGCTGTTGAAGTAGGCCGCACTTCGCTCTCTGTTCCGTCCCCTTCTCGGAGGACGGAACAGAGGCTTGTTTCGTTAGTCAATCGAAGGACACTCTCTCATGAAATCTCGCCTGATCACCACTCTCCTTCTTGTTGTTTTTCTGGTCCCAGTCTCGGTGTGCCAGGTGGTCCAATTTCGGGTTCCCCTGGTTTTGCAATGGGGGACGAAATTGGACACTCTGTACGTCGGCGTGAATAGCGGCAATGGTAACGCCATGCATGCGAACTCCTATGGCCTGGACGACGCAACAACGGATTCCTTTGGTCCCCTCGGCATGTACGGCGAAACCGGCGCAGCACCGCCGGACCCTGACGGGAACAGAGTCCGGTTCATTGACATTCCTGGTCGGACCGAACTCGGTGCTGCCGGCGGCCTTTTCAAGTATGATTACCGCGGCTTCACCAGCAGCGCACAGGCAGACACATTCGTGATCGAAGTTGCGGGCGCCATTGTCGAGGGGAACGATTTGAAAGTCTCCTGGCCGGCGAACGTATCGCGGTACGCAAGTGGATGGACCATCAACAGCAGAACGCCGTCTGCGATTGGAGGGGCGCTCAAGAACATGCTTGATGGTGCGACGGAGTACACCTTCGCCGCGACCGGCAACCCCGTGCGTTTTGCCGTTGTGAAGGTCGGTGCGAATGCGGTCGCCGCGGTAAAGGAGCTCAACCCATCGGCTCCCGCGCGGTATCTGCTCGAACAAAACTATCCGAATCCCTTCAATCCCAGCACAGAGATTCGATTCAGCATGGCGCAGGCGGGCTACGTCACCATCAGGGTCTTCGATCTGCTGGGGCGGAACGTCGCCGATGTGGTCGAAGAGCACAAGGCCCCGGGGTCCTACAGCGTCCGTTTTGACGCTTCGCGGCTCGCCAGTGGGTTCTACTTCTACCGCATGGAGTCCGGTGCGTTCACCTCCGTACGAAGAATGGCAATCCTCAAATAGACGAGACGCAATATCCACCGGACGCCGTCCACGAACTTCGATCATGAAAATTCTCACAGCCGTTCTCATAGCCGCAGATATCCTCTTTGGCATGTCAGTCGACTCGGCACACGCACATCAATGGAGAGTGCCGGCTGACGCCCCCACGGTCTCGGCGGCAATCGCCGCCGCGACCGCGGGAGATACGATCGTCATCGCACCGGGCACTTATCCGGAGAACCTCGTGGTCACCACGCCGCTTATCCTCCTTGGGCCCAACGCCGGCATGCAACCCGGGGTTGCCGCCCGGGGCCCGGAGGCGACAATAACGACCTCGACAAACGACACACTAGGAGGGACCATTATCACCATCGGCGCCAGCGATGTCATAATTGACGGGCTCTGCATTGATGGTGACAATCCGGCGATCTCCCTTGGCGACCCGCTCAACGGTGTTGACGTGAATGCCGCCTGGGGCATCACAAACGACACAACGATGTCCCCCGCCGTGCAACGTCTCACCGTCCGGTACACTATCATTCGGAATTGTTCCCGCGGCGGAGTGCGCTTCCGCGCGACGGGGGCATCCGCGTCATCTTCGTCCGGCAGCAACCTTTCATGGAATTCGATCGACAACATCGCATCGCCGGGAATGAGCGGGACCGGCATCTGGTTGTCCGACAACTTCTACGTCGGAATCATTAAGAACCAGATTACGCGAACGATGCAAGGAATCGTCGTCAGTAACTTCTGTAATCCCGGGAGCCCCTCCATCGTCGAGGGGAACAGCGTTGAGGCGGTTGCCACCGGCATCTGGCATAATCTCTTCCGACAGCGGGACCCGTCTGTACGACTACCGTTGTTCCTCTCGCGATTCAATACCGTCCATCCAACAGCGGGAAGCACGAGTACCGTTGGCTGCCTGGTGACCTCGGTGTATGACACGATCGCCGTGCACCTCGAAGACAATATGGTCTTCGACGCTCAGACGGGCATCTCGATATGGAACTGTCCCACGAAAGACACCGTGCGACTCATCCGCGATACTCTCCTCACGTTCTCCACCGGCATTGCCATCTCGAATGTGCATCCACTCTTTGGACGTGGTGACACGACGCTTGCCTCCGCAGAGGGTTGCTTCGTCCACGGGCCCTCAGGATCCAGCCTCGCGACAGGGATACGCTTGAAGGACAGTTCTGCCGGCACGACTCCGGTCGGCATCGTGCTGAGAAACGGCACACTGATCGATCAAGGGGATGACGGCGTGGTCCTCGAGGGAGCGAAGATCGTCCTGGATGCACAGGATGTCGATGTTGGGGGGCAATCGCAGGCGTATTTCCGACTGAAGGCAAATGACGCGCTTTCGAAATTCACCGGCGTCATCGATGCAACTCGCGTTCGCTTCGAAGGAGCCATCGCAGGTCAACTCTCGGAATCAGAGTTGTTTTTCGTTGAGCAGAAGATCATCCACGGCACGGACCTAGACGGTTTCGGACTGATTCGTGTGAAGGCCGGATGGGTGTTCGTCAACCCGGGGACAGGGAACATCCGACGAGGGATCAACCTCGCCTCTCCAGGAGATCGCGTCCGGGTATTCCAGGGCTCCTACGACGAAAGCGTTGTTGTCCCACGCACGAAGAACGGCATTGTCCTCGTAGGCGAAAACAGCGACCGTCCCGTGGGTTACAGGACGACCGAGACGGTGATCCGCGGAGCAGTGGCCATCCTCGCCGATCGGGCCGTGTTGAACGGGTTCACCATCTCGGGTGGAGGGATGTATGGAGGCGATACGATCGCGGTGTGGTTGAACGGCGGAAGTATCGGTCAACAGGTGAAGTACTCCATTCTCACCGGGCCGGGTCAGGGCCTCCGCAGGGGCATCCTCGCCGGATATCAGTGCGATAGCGTCTTCCTCATCGGGAATCAGATCACCGGCTGGACTTCAGGGGTCTATCTCAATCCGTCGACCGCCCCGCATGGTGTGCAGATTCTTGGCAATCGACTTGCTGCAAATTACGTGGGGATCGGCAGTGATGGAATCAACAATGTCCTGCTTCGAGCCAATACAATGACGGGGAACATTCTCGAAGGCTGGGGATACTCGGATGTCGAAGGTGTTGGGGGGAAGAACCTGGTCGCCGATTCAAACACGTTCAGTGGAAACGGCATTGCGATACGCAATTACGCCGTCGGTCCTGCGGGGGATACTCTCTATGCAGTAAACAACGCGTGGGGAAGTGTCCATGGTCCCTTGGACTCCGTTGGGTCCGTCGAGGTACCCGAAGATCCGCCGCCGCCTCTGGATTCCATGAAGAATCTCAGCCCCGTTGGACAACTCGGTGACCGCGTCAGCGAAGGAGTCGTGTACTACCCTTGGATCGGAGACTCTCGTGCAGAGGTTCAGTCCCCAGTCGCAGCCGGATGGAACCTCATGGCTCTCGGTCGCCGACCCTCAACACTCGATCCGGCGTTCCTCTTCCAACATCGAACCTCAAGCGTTTTCGGATTCGACAACAATACGCAGAACTATGTCGTGCCGGGCGTTCTCGACATGGCTCACGGGTTTTGGGTGAAATACGATTCTTCCCGTACATCCATTACTGCGGGGAAGAGGGAGGACAGCGCCGACGTGAGCGCGAGTGCTCCCGGCTGGCTCCTGCTTGGCTCTCTCACAGACTCGGCGGCCGTATCGTCTGTGACCACCGATCCCGCGGGCGCGCGGATTGGATCCATCTTCCGATTCAACCGTACGACGGAGGGGTACGAACCTGCTACAACCATCGCCCCGGGGGAAGGATACTGGGTAAAGGTGAATCAGCCCTGTACTATTCGGATACGTTAGGCATCAGACCCAACAAACAGGGTACATATGATCCGGATCTTCACTCGAAATGCTGTTTCCGCCATCGCATGCGCGACGAGTCTTCTCGTGCTCCTGAGTGGTGTGCCGACATCTTCCTACTGCCAGGGAATCGTGGGGGAGGTTGGATTTGGCGTTGGTGCGCCCCCGAACGGCGAAGCAATGACGCAGAGGGAGAGCATCGTGATTCGCAATTACGAGGGCAGGTCGATGACTGCGCTGCAGCTCGTCGTCCTTTGCGACTGGCCATACCGGCTGATTGCCGTTAATCGAGGAGCCGCCACCGCCGACGTTAAGGCCTGGCGGCTGTTTGTTGAATTGAAACCGGGACCGGGAGCGGTCGGGGGTGCAGACACCGCGCGAGTGATTCTCCTGTCCAACTCGTTGTCCGGGATCGGGCCGTCGCTGGAACGAGAGGTGTTCTCCGTGCTTGTCCGCCCCTCCTCATCCGCCCCCACGGTCGCTGTCACGCATGCGCGAATCCAAATCACAGAGGTTGTCGGGTCGCTCCCAACAGGCGACAATGTCGGCCTCGTCCCGGGACCTCCCAAGGCCCTTTCTCGTTGATGCGAGGGATCGGAGCACATACCGCCCTGCTGGTCTTGCTGTCTTTCACGCGGACAGTTTCTCAAGTCATCTCGGTGGGCTCGGTGAGCCCGGTGCGAGCGGACACCGGCGCTGTCGTCAGCATACATGGTCTCGGGTTCAGTGCGGTGCCCGGTCAAAATATCGTGCGCTTTGGTGCAGTCTCCGGCGAAGTGCTGACGGCGTCAACCACAGACCTTCAAACGCGCGTGCCTGCGTCCGCCACCTATGCCCCTGTCACAGTCACCGCGATTGGGAGGAGCGCGAGTTCTTCGCGAGCATTTTCGACAACTTTTCCAGGCAACCGCACATTTGGGCCAACGTCGTTTGACCGACGTTTGGATTATGCGAGCGTTTCCCTGGGACCGGGGAGACTGGCGGTCGGCGACATGGACGGCGACGGCCGATCGGACCTCGTCATTGCAGAGTATCAGGGGAACGCCTGCGCTGTGTTGCGGAACTTCACTTCGAGCGATTCGCTCGACCTGGGCTCGTTCATTGCAGTCTGCGATGAACAAACCGGCTACCTTCCCGTCAGCGTTGCCATCGCAGACATCGACGGAGACGGGCTCCTGGATATTGTTCTGGGGCATCAATTCAGCCCGTTTGTTTCCATCTTCCGAAACATCAGTCTCCCCGGGACGATGTTGTTCGAGGACCGAATCGACATTCCGGCTTCTCCGGGTTTCCTTTCCGTCGCCGTTGCTGACATTGACGGAGATGGTCGTCCGGACCTGGCCGTTGCGAACCGGGAGCGCAACACGATCGTCATATTTCCGAACGCCGGCGAACCTGGACATATCGTATTCTCGCCCGCCATACTCGTGGGATCGGGTGAGGGGCCGGTGCAGATTGTGTCCGCGGACCTCGACAACGACGGGAGATACGACATCATGTTTGGCAACCACGCGTCGGCTTCCGTTTCCTGTCTCCGCAATCTCTCATCCCCCGGCTCCTTCGCCTTTGCTTCACCCGTGTCCGTTCAAGTGGCGCAGGGTCCCTCCTCGATCGCCGTGGGGGACTTGAACGAAGACGGCATCCTGGACCTCGTTGCCACCAGCCCAGCAGACAGCATCCTCTCGATCGTCGCCGGCTCCAGCACGCCGGGAAGCATTTCCTTCTCAGCACCATCGGGTATTCCAGTGTCTCCGGAAACGAGAAGTGCGGCCCTCGCTGACGTCGACGGCGACGGCAGGGTGGATGTGACAACGGTAGGCAGTCTGGTTGACTCAGTGACAGTCTACCGCAATGTGTCACAAGGTGAAACGCTACTCTTCGATCCTCCCACAGGATTCTGCCTGGGATCACCGTCTCTCGGTATACTCGTCGCAGATCTGACAGGCAATGGTAAACCCGAATTGGCCGCCGCTCACAACGATGAGCTGGCCGTCTCCGGGTTCAGGAATGTTGCCCTTCCCCCGCCCCGAATTGATGTATCTCCCGGGGTTCTATCCTTTCCCGATGTCGCTGTCGGCGACTCTGTCAATCTCTCTTTTTCCATCCGAGACCTGTCCCCGGCCACGTTGACGATTAGCTCAGCGTGGACGGGGCCCGGTCCGTTCCACGCCGTGTTGTCGCTCCCGTTGGTCATTGCAGGACGTGACAGCATTCAGGTCCCCGTGGTCTTCCGGCCGCAGGGCTTCGGATTATTTGCAGACACCTTGCGCCTGTTCTCCAATGGGGGAGACACCTCGGTTGTGCTCTTTGGGGCCTCTCCTGCTCCCGCCCTTCGCGGCCTCCCGGATTCCGTGAATTTCGGAGTTCTCCCCGTATACGCATCGGAGACCCGGACCTTCCCTGTAATGAATCCATCAGTGAATCCTCTTCATATGGAGGGTATTCTCGCTCATCCACCATTCTCCTCGAGCGTGAGTGACAGCCTTCTTCGCAAAGGCGACACCAGTGTGGTGTTGATGACCTTCCTTCCGGAGTCCGCGCAGCTGTTCAACGATTCGCTGACATATGTGACAAACGGAATCCCAGCAAGGATCGTGGTCACCGTCCGGGGCTTAATGCCACATCACTCGAACTCGCGTCACCCTGGAATCTTGTATCGGTCCCACGTCTTCCGTCAACATTGCGAGCAGACTCCCTCTTCATCGGGAAGACGGGATACATGTTTGCATTTCGGAATGAAACGCAGGACTACGCTCCGGTGACCACCCTTGCGACGGGCTCCGGCTACTGGGTGAAATTCGGAGTTCCTGAGACCCTCTCGATAGTTGGTGCAAGCCTTGACAGCATCGTGGTGAATGCAGCCCGCGAGGGTTGGGTCCTCATTGGAACAATTACCCGCCCTGTTGGATTGTCCTCGCTAGTGCCGACACCAGCGGGGAGCATTGTCTCATCAGTTTTCAGGTACAATCGGCTCAGCCAGCTTTATGAACCAGCATCGGAGCTTCGCCCCGGTGAAGGGTATTGGGTGAAACTTCGTGGCCCTTGTCGCCTTGTCGTCCGGTAAAATCGAGGACCCTATGCTCTCCAGAGCATCATTGCCTATTGCCGCACTGTGCTGCCTGTCCCTTGTGTTCGGTGTCCCGGCCGTTTCTCAGTCGATCGCCATCAAGCCATTGCCGTCGAAGGCAGACGGACTATCCGCTGATGGTCACCTGGTACGATCGGTCATCGTCGGAACAGAGGCCGATCCCTTGACGGCAGCGCTCCCGTCCAGGCAGGTTGGAATTGCGGGGGGGGCTTGGACGACCCTCTCTACCGGACTGAACGCGGTCGCCAATGCGATTGCGGTCCATGACTCGGACGTGTATGTCGGCGGTTTCTTTACCGATGCGGGGGGAACGACTGCCAACTACGTAGCCCGATGGGACGGCACCCGCTGGCATTCATTGGGTTCAGGAGTCAATGGTCCACACCCAGCCGTCTATGGACTGGCCACATCGGGAGACAGTTTGTACGCCGGCGGCGTCTTTGTCTCGGCCGGTGGCCAATCAAGTCGGGGTATTGCTCGCTGGGATGGTTCGAATTGGCACTCCATGGCGGGTGGCGTGGATGGAAGCGTCTTCGCGATCGCCGTGGACGGCTCGAGCGTGTACGCCGGTGGGTATTTCAACACCGCGGGCGGGGCTGCCGCTCGGAATATCGCGCGATGGGACGGAACCACGTGGCAACCATTGGGAGCCGGTCTGAACAATGTCGTTCGTTCCCTCGCTGTCTACGAGGGAAACCTCATTGCAGCGGGAGACTTCGATAGCACCGGATCTGCCTCTCTTCCCTACATCGCCCGGTGGAACGGCAGCACTTGGGAGCCTCTTGGTGGCGGGACAGACTACTTCGTCTACAGCATGGCGGTCGATGGCCACAAGCTCTACGCCGGAGGAGTGTTCCTCCAGGCAGGCGGAGTCCCTGCGAATTACATCGCACAATGGGACGGCTCATCCTGGCAGTCGGTAGGACAGGGTGTCAACAACATTGTTTACGCCCTCGCGGTGTCACCGCAGGGAGTCTACCTGGGCGGGCTGTTCACTCAGGCGGGACAACTCTACACAAATCAAACTGCAAGGTGGGACGGTACGGCGTGGTCTGCCCAATCGGGAGGCGTCAACAACGTGGTGTTCGCAACCGCTGCGAACGGCACCAACGCCTACTTCGGTGGAGCATTCAGTGTCGCCGGAGCCCAGCCCGCAGCACGGATAGCTGCGTGGCATGAAGTGAACAGCACGGTATTTGCTGTGTTGCCGGGCTGGAACCTCGTCTCGCTGCCGCGCAAGGCGGCGAATACCGACGCTTCTCTCCTCTTTCCCGGGCATCGAGGGGCGGTCTTCGCCTACAACACGTCTTCGCAGGGATATGACGTTGCGTCAACGCTCACGGTTGGCGCCGGATATTGGGTAAAATACGACGCGTCCACTGCCATCACGATCAGCGGATCGGATGTCGACAGCATCGCTGTTGCGACTGTCCAATCGGGGTGGGCCCTCCTGGGTTCATTGACCTCCACGCTGCCATCGACGTTGGTGGCGACAGATCCTTCCGGTGTTCTGACAAGCTCTGTTTTCCGATTTAACAGGTCTACACAATCATATGAACCTTCTTCGGAAATTACTCCGGGGGAGGGCTACTGGGTCAAGGTTACCGCCCCTGCCAGCATACATGTCCCTTAACACAGGAGACGCCGTGCAAACGTTTCTTCAGATCCTCTTGGTTCTCGCCTCAATCGCTTTCTCCATTGGCACAGGCGGGCAGGTGGGAATTCCCATCACTGCTCGTGACGCCCGGGGGCACAGCCAGACCATCCGGATTGGCCTCCGTCCGGGAGCGACGTATGGGTTCGACGAAGAACTCGGGGAGATCCCTCTCCCTCCATATCCTCCGATTCCGGTTCTCGACATTCGTCTGGAAGATCCGGAAGGGAGAAAGCAGTATCGGTTCGATGGATCGTGGGTTGACATCCGGCCATTTACGTCCTCATCGCAATGTGATACGTTTTACATACGGTATCAGGCAGCGCCGGAGGCGTTCCCTCTGGTCTTCTCCTGGGACAACCGGTCGTTTGATCACTTTGACGGAGCGTTGCTCGTTGGGAATCTCACGACAGGTGCTGTGCAATGTAACATGAGAACCGAACATCAGATTATTATCCCCGACGGCGAATTCACTGTGCTCCGGTTAATTCTCTCAGGACCGCACGATTCCGACTCGAGCGGGGGCAAGTAAGAGTTCGCGAACGCAGCGTTCATGATGAGGTGACCTCAATCGCTCTCCGTTGTTAGGTAAAACAAGGCGGAAACCATGAAAACGATCTCGATCGCGTTATTCGTCCTTCTGAATTTCTGCGGGGTGGTTCGAGCAGCGGCACAATCCGCAATCACGGCCGTTTGGGCCGTCGATGACGGAGAGAAGATCAGGCAGGACGACATGCACAATCCGGCTAAGTACGGTGTCAATAACTCCGTTTGGGACGGGACGCGCGTCGCGATCTTCGGTGCCAGGAATGAGATCGTGGCATTCCAGCTTATTATCGAGGCTGCGGAAACTCCGGCGAAGAACGTCACCGTAACGTTGGACAGCCTTGTGAACGGCAAAGCGATCATCGCCAACAGTCCCTCCGCGGATGTGTATTCCTCCGTCGGCCGAAGAATCGATCTTTTTGTCGAGCACTACGTGCACGTGACGCAGCGATCGCCATTTGACGGCGGCCATGGGTTCTACAATGCACGGCCGTTGCCGGATGACATGTTCACCGGATGGATTCCCGATGCGCTGGTTCCCTTCGACGCCCCGATCAAGGCTCCTGCACACGGACAAGGCGGTGCTCCTTTTTCGATCGATGTCGGAAAGACGCAAGCGGTGTGGGTCGATATCTACATTCCAAAAGACGCCTCCCCCGGATCCTACACAGGCACTGCACGCGTCTTCGAGGGGGAACATGTCGTAGCGGCTCTTCCTCTCTCTGTGGACGTCTTCGACTTTGAACTCCCGGATGAGACTCACGCGAAATCGTTCTTCAGCTGGAATCCCGATCTTCTCACGGCCCGATACGGCTTAGCAGAAAATAGTGCTGAATACTGGGACGTGTTCCGCCGCTTCATGAATTTCTGCCACCGGCATCGAATCGATCTGGTCGACGGGCGTCAGTCGCTTGGGGCCTTCCGTACGCACCTTGCAGAATACTATACTGGCTCTGCATACCGGCCGGAGTATAGTTACGAAGGTCCAGGAGAAGGGATCGGCAATAACGTCTACTCTATTGGGACATACGATCAACCCGATAATGGAGAGATATCCGGATTTGCGCCCGCAACCGAGGCTGCCTGGCAGAGAGCTGCTGATTCCTGGGAATCGTGGTTCCAGAGTTCCGCCCCCGACGTCCTGCGATTCAAATACATGGACGATGAGGGTGATGTGACGAATCCGGATGTCGTCAAGCTGATCCTCGACAAATGCTCCTGGATCACATCAAGTCCCGGACCAGGGAAGAATCTCCATCGGTTCTTCACGAAAGAATACGTGTACTACGGTTTTGCCGATGCCATCGACATTTGGTCGCTCTCGGCACAACCCGGCATTCGACTTAATGACCTTGCAGCACTCAAACCGAAAGGGAATCTGTTCTCCACGTATGACGGCACCCGCCCTATGTGGGGAAATACGGAGCTCATCGATGACTACGCCGCCGACTGCAGGGTCAATCCATGGATATCCTGGAAGTACGGCATTGACCTCTTCTTTTTCTGGACCACTTCGTTCTACGCCGAGCACCTTCCCCCGAATCCGAATGCAATGAATGTCTGGAATGAGAACTATATCCCCGGCGGCACACCGTACGGCGCGACGAGATCATGGGGCGCGGGGATGGTCTTTTATCCAGGCATCGATAAGGTCTACCCGGAAGACTCGAGGGGGTACCGTGGACCGATTGGCACCATTCGTCTCAACAACTATCGTCGCGGACAGCAAGATTACGAATACCTTTGGCTGGCGAAGCATGCAGGAATCGAAGTCTCCGGAATGGTGGACGAAATAGTCCCCCATGCGCTCGATGACTGGGGCGATTCCTACACGAGTGCCGCTCAGTTTGATCAACAGCCGGTCTATGCACAACATGGGTATCAGTTTGAAAAGGTCAGGAGAAGGCTTGCGGCGCTTTTGAAACCGCAACCGCCGGTGGGATCGCTTACGGCAGTCCCCGATACGGTCTCCCCCTCGGGGGGAATGGTTACTCTCTCATGGTCGATACGCAACGCGACTGAAGCACTGATCGACCACGGGATAGGAGCGGTATCATCTGCAACCGGCTCAATACCGGTGTGGGTTTCAACACCGGTCGATTTCACCCTGACCGCCAGAGGAGTTGGCCATGACAGCGCACACTACATTGCGACGGTGCGAGGTGGGACGCCGGCGTCGTATCGGACTCTGCTTGCTCCCGGTTGGAATCTCGTGTCGTTGCCTGCCCCTCCTCCTGGCGTCGATGCATCCGCCTTCTTCCCGACTGCGAGCGCGGCGATTCAGACATTTGATCCGGAGACTCAGCTTTTTGAAAACGTCCACACCATCACGGAGGGTGGGGCATACTGGATCTGCAGCAGCAAGTTCGCCGTTGTTGGCTCAGAAGGGGTCTTCCCTGACACGATTTCTGCGGTTCTCTCTCGCGAAGGCTGGGCGATGGTCCCCAGCCTTTCTCATCCGACGGATCTCTCACATATGAATACTCTCCCGCCCGACGCGGTCGGGGGGCCAGTCTTTGAATTCGACGCCTCCCTCCAGTTGTGCAGGCCGTCGGGTCACATCATGCCGGAGAAGGCCTATTGGATCAGAATCCGTAAGCCGTGTATCATGACTCTGCGGTGAGACGTACGACGAGCACAAAATCGTCCTCCGCCGCAATATTGCGAGCCCTCAGTCGTTGCTCCTCGAATCTCGCTCACTGAGCCAAAGACAAATCGCATATTCCGATTTCATGCAATTCGTGGAACATCCCCTCCATGACTGCACGGCGGCAATGCCAGTGTTCTCCGCAACACTATTAAATGGTGCGGAGCTCCCGACGGAGATAACATCAATATCAAGGACGGGACAATCGGCGAAATC
>Ga0335070_10001975_pt1 | contig 23820 bp, 22 predicted proteins | sample Lox_Sample_13_FD_206722 | JGI IMG/M metagenome (GOLD analysis project Ga0335070, IMG submission 206722) | Soil microbial communities from Loxahatchee National Wildlife Refuge, Florida, United States - Lox_Sample_1.3 | ecosystem: Environmental > Terrestrial > Soil > Wetlands | place: USA...
AGCGCCTTTCGCTGCTGGTAATGTCGTACCTCAATGGCGATGGCGAGAATCAGAATGATCCCCGCTTCCACGGCAGCCATCGGCAAGGCAAGATGACGATAAGCGATCCGCATGTCAGGGGATGCTCCGTGCCAACGGGCCACGGCAATCGTGGCTATGATGGCCAATAACAGGCTGGCTGAAAAACACACCAGGGTGCCGAGAAATGTCAGAAGCACAACTCGCAGGGGTATTCCATACCAATGCGGGGAACCGGACCGGGACACCAAACTCATGCTTCTAAGCTACACTATCCGAGCCGTCGGGCCGATGAAGACGGGCGGAGTCCGTGGTGTATAAAAGGAAGTAAAGGGAATGTCCCAGACAACGTCAACTATAACCCGCAGCCCCGCTGAAATCGTGCGCTCGACTCCCGTCTCGCAGGCCACGAACGGGTTGTGCTATGCCGCGGCCGGCGAGATCGGAGTGAACACTTTCGACCTCGAGCGAATGATTGCGGCTGTCCCCACCCGAATCGCAGCGGCCCTGGATCGCAAGGCATACTATTTCGTTCCGTTGACGGTGAGTCACGGCGATGAGACCGTCATCGCAGACCGCTACGACGTAGCCCTGAGCGACAATGCGGTATGTCATCGAAATCTGACCCTTGGGGATTCGCAGTGCGTGTTCATCTCCACCCGGCTGATGGACGACAAGTTTTCCGTGGCATTCGAGTTTTATATCAACGTCGGTCATGCATTGGTGGAGCGGGCGGGCGTCTCGCGTGAGTTCAGTGATCTTGTCTGGAGCCAGGCGGAAGCGGGAGTCCGCGGAGAAACATCGCTCGACGCATGGGAGTCGCGTAAGTTGGCGACGGCCGGTGGCTCTGATGTCGAACGCTTCAAGAATGAATACTTGGAAGCCGCTTTCTCTGACACGATCTCGATTTATCTATTGTCTCTGTATCTTGATGTCGACTATTATGACCTTCGCGAGCGCGACTATCCCCTGTTAGCGCCGTCGGCGCTTGCTGAGCGTTTAAGAAAAGTGGCTGAGCTGTTCCCCCCTAATTCAGGATTTGAGTTCGCGATCCTTTACAAGCGGCGTTAGATCCCTGGGTCCTCGAAATTCTGGATGCGTTTTGCGTAAAGCGGGAGACCATTCCGCTCCAGCGATCAGGCTCGGGTTTCATTCGCACACGGAGGGCATATGGCAAAGGTTCATACCACACCGAACAAAACCTTGGTGTTCGACCCCGAGGTGGATACCGCAAACGTGGTCGTTGTCTACCGCGGGCTAGGACCGGAGTACAAGAAGAGCTATTCCTACGATACGGCGGCATGGTTGCTGGGCGAGGCAAGGAGTGGGGTTGGGAAGGACCTGGAGAGCAAAATCATTTTCGTTGTGCCAGATGACTACAATCAGGACTGCGCAACCTGCATTGACCAGGCCACGAAAGTGATCAAGACGAAGATCAACAGACTTTCTCTCTGCGGATTTTCTAAAGGAGGAGGTCAGGTGTATAAGAATTTAAAACTCAAGACTTGGAAGATTCTGGGGCTTATTGATCCGGTCTCGCCGACCATGGTGAAGAAAAACCCGGATGGGGCGAGGTATGCAGACGACGTCGTCGATGACTACGTTTCCCAGATTCGCTGCGTTTACGGTGTTTCTCATTGGGGTGCACCACCCCCGAAGGGCAGGAAGCCAGAACAGTACACCGATAATGATTGGTCCTATGTGAAGACCAAGAACTTCCACGATCACTTGGAAGACATCAAGGCCGAGATGACGGACGATGAGAAAGATGAGCACTCGGACATGCCCAGGGTGTTCTTCAAGACGTACGGGTCGGCGTTGGTTTAACCGGGGCGAGTAGAAATGGCGCGGCAGCCCGGCCGAGGGTAGTGCCGGCTGCCGTTTTATCTGCCATTCGAGATAGCGAAGTCTACGTTGCTGATCTGATTTCCCTTAACGTTGACCGATTTTTCCCACGTTTTCGGCGGCGTGAAAACCGGACGTTCGACGCTACGTTCGGTCAGCACGTCATAAGCGTGTTCTTTCCCGGCTAATCCCCAGCCTTCATGCCAGGCTACGATCTGATAGTTTCCAGCGGGCACGTCGGTCAGTTGAAAGTGGCCACTTTCATCTGTGACTGCATAGTAAGGGTGAGAAACGACCATCATCTCGGCATTCATCCAAACGTGGCCGCCGTTGCAGCGCAGGTTCACCAGTCCCGGTGTGGACATCGCTTTCGAGGTGACACGACCCACGAACGGAAATGGCAGGTTGAAGGTGGCGGCTCCGTCCATGTGAATGGTATGCAGGGTGGCATCGGAACTCATCATCTCGAGGGCGGCGCCTGATGGAACCAGCAAAATGTGTGGCAGATAGTGACAGTGTTTCTGATCCAAATGGCGGCGCTGCTCAGGTAATTCGAGCGCCTTGCCGCTGCTGATATTTTTCAGGTACACGATCGTGTTGGCCACGCCACCGTCCGGCCCGATAATAAGCCGGTCAAGGTCGGTCGTCTTCTTCGACTCGGGGTCGCAGATTGCGGGATCCTTGCTGACCGGGAACTCCAACGAGTGCGGTACGGGCCCTGACCATTTCACCGTGCCTGAAATGGTGCCACCGTCAATCACGCTGACTACCGTATAGTCGGTTTGGGAGACGGCTGCCGTCCCCGCCAGCGATAAAAACATCCACAGAAAGATGCTCGGACCTTTCCGGCACATACTCTCCCCCTTGATGCTCTGGGTCGGGCCAAGACGCCCGTTCCCAGTGCACGAGATTTGGCCGTACAACCTGTTCCCGCGCACATACAATTCCCAACTTGCGGGGATGCTGCCAACAGGGGCCCGGTTATTCTCGGGGCAGCATGTGTTTTGCAGGTCTGGACAGGTCTAGACTCAGGATTCCAAACGGGAGGCCGTCATTGACGGTTTTGTGATTGAAATCACAATTAGGTTGCGCTTTCCCGGCTGCGACAGTCGAGATTACCGTGGTGGTAGAACAGGTGGGGGAGCATAGCTCGGAAGTGCCGGATTCCTCCCTCCGAACTTTTGCAACTCGCGCCCGATGACTTTGCCTGGGCTGGCGGAGTTGTCGTCAAAGGGCGCACAACGCCGTAAAATCATCCCTCCATGACTGTAACCGTCCGATCGTTTGCAAAAATCAATCTCGGATTGCACATTGGAGCCAGACGAGCGGATGGTTTCCATGATCTTTTGACGGTTTATCAGACGATCGCGCTGCACGACCTGATTCACGTGAGCGTCCACCGCGGCTCGGGGATTGAGATTCGTTGCGCCGATGCGCGGGTGCCTGCGGATCAGTCGAATACGTGTTTTCGCATTGTCGAACGCGCATTGGCGGCCCTGAGAGCGCAGGCTCGAGTTGTCATTGAAATCGAGAAGAGGTTACCTGTACAGGGGGGGCTGGGCGGCGCCTCGGCTAACGCCGTGTCTACTCTTCTCGGGCTAGAGCGGGCACTGAAGAAATCGCTGCCGTTGATGGACAAGTTTCGGGTTGCGGCCGAAGTCGGTTCAGATCTTCCACTGTTCCTTGTGGGAGGCACGGTACTCGGGGTCGGGAGAGGAGAGCAGGTCTATCCGTTGGAAGATCTGCCACGCACCGCAATGGTTGTCCTGACGCCAGATATTGGTGTTTCGACGCCGAAGGCGTTCGCCGCATGGGATCAGTTACGTCTTAAGGACGGGTTTGAAAATAATGGGGAGCAGCAGGTCCGAAGCACGAAATTGACGGTCGCGATGGGCTCCGATAGAATGAAGGAGCTTAGTCGAGCCTTATCTGTGCGACTGAGCGAGCAGTACTCCGGTGCTCCTCGTGGAAGGGGCCGGGCCGAGAATCCGCTTCTCGCGCTTGTCCGGGCCGGGATTGAGAACGACTTCGAGCAAGTCGTCTTTCCTGAGTATCCCGAGCTGTGTAAAGGCAAGCAGGCGCTAGTACGGGCGGGGGCGAAGTATGCATCCCTGTCGGGTTCTGGTTCGACGCTTTATGGGTTGTTCCCCTCCAGGGCGGCGGCCACAATAGCGGTAGTGAAATTGAACGCGGAGGGTTGGACGGCAAGGGCAACTTCGACTCTGACGCGGCGCGCGTATTGGTCGAGAATTTTTGATTGTTGATTTCTGATTGTTGATTAACAATGATGCGGAACTCCCGCGGGGTTCGTTAACAGTCGAAAAGTGACAATCGGAATGGCTTACTGGGCCGTCGACTAATGGTAGGTCAAGTGCCTTTGGAGCACTTTGTCTAGGTTCGAATCCTAGCGGCCCAGCCAGATTCAGTTCTCAGTTGCCAGTTCTTGGTTCTCAGTAGAACTGGCTGGAGCCCAAATACTGAGAACTGGGAACAGGGAACTGAGAACTGCCTATGGCTACTTTAGTTACGCCGCCCGACAAGGCTGAGAAGAAGAGTGCAGCCGTGCCCGACGAGAAGCCGGAGCGGAAACAGCGCCCTCGCTCTGACGATAAGTTCAAGATCTTCAGCGGTACCGCGAATGAGCCACTCGCGGATGAAGTCTGTCATTTCCTCGGGATGCAGCGCGGCCAGGCTCAGGTGACACGCTTCGCCGACGGCGAGTGTTACGTGCAGATTCAGGAGAACGTGCGCGGAGCGGACGTTTTTGTAATGCAGCCGACGTGCCATCCGGTCGATGAGCATCTGATGGAGTTGCTGCTCATGATCGATGCGCTCAAGCGGGCATCGGCGCGTCGCATAACGGCAGTGATTCCGTACTTCGGGTATGCACGGCAGGACCGCAAAGACAAGCCGCGCAGCCCGATCTCTTCCAAGCTGGTGGCCGATTTGTTGACCGCAGCCGGGGCGCACAGGGCGTTGATCGTGGATTTGCATACGCCCCAGTTGCAAGGATTTTTCAACATTCCGGTGGATCATCTGTTTGCGTCACCGGTGCTGGTGGATCACTTCCGCAAGCTTGCTTTGCCCGACCTGACGGTGGTCTCGCCGGATGCGGGCGGCGTGGAGCGCGCGAGGTTTTTCGCCAAGAAGGTGGATGCGGCCCTGGCGATTGTCGATAAGCGCCGGGTCGAGATGAATGTCGCCGAAATCATGCACGTCATCGGCGATGTTCACGGCCGTACGTGCTTGATCATCGATGATCTGATTGACACGGCGGGAACCTTGGTGAAAACGGCCAAGGCCTTGATCGAGAACGGAGCGACTACCGTTTACGCTTGTGCGTCGCATGCCGTACTTTCGGGCCCCGCCGTGGCGAACATCATGGGCTCCGTCATTCAGCAGGTTGTGGTCACGAATACGATCCCGCTCAATGCCGAAGCTGACGCGGCGCGTACGGAAAAAGGCGGCAAGATCAGCGTTCTCTCGATCGCAGGATTGATTGGCCGGGCCATTCAGGCCAATCACGAAGAGACTTCGGTCAGCAAGTTGTTCATGTAGTAGCTCACGCTAGAAACTTGATCAGAACAGGAATTGAATTTTATGGCGACTGCATTGGAAACGAACGTATTAGAAGCGAATCCTCGGGAGTCGGGTAACAAGAACCAGGCCCGCCGCGTGCGCAAAGATGGAAAGATCCCGGGTGTGGTTTACGGAGCCGGGAAAGACTCTCTGCCGGTGACCGTCGATCCGCGGCAGGTGCTGCGGATTCTTCACTCCGATACCGGGCACAACACGATTTTCGACCTTACCCTGAATGGCGGGGAGCGCACGAAGGCAATGATCGTCGATTGGCAGTATGAGCCAATCAAAGGCCGCCTGTTGCATATCGACCTGAAGCGGATTGCCATGGATAAAGTCCTGACGGTCAGTGTGCCCATATTCCTGACGGGAGTGGCGGCGGGCGTGAAAACCGAAGGTGGCATTCTGGAACAGATGCTGCGCGAAGTCGAGATCGAGTGTTTGCCGGCGGATATTCCGAGCCACATCGATGTCGATATCAGCCACCTTACTTTCGGCAAGGTTTTGCGCGTTTCTGATCTGCCGCATTCAGACAAGATCAAGATCCTGACGGACCAGAACCAACCGGTAGCGCACGTCACCTCGGTGAAGGAAGAAGTTGCGGCTACTCCCGAAGCGGCGGCTGCGGATGCGGCGGCTGCTCCGGCCGAACCGGAGGTCATCAAGAAGGGCAAGCAGGAGACCGAGGAAGAGGGCGAGGGCGCGACTGCCGAAAAGGGCGAGAAGAAGGAGAAGAAGTAGCTCTTGTGTGCGCTGGGCTTCCTTCGTTTCGACGGCGGAGCCGAGCGTACGGCGGCATCCGAAAGATCAGTACAGGTTGGCAGTTCGAATTAAGACGAGGAAGCTAGTGCAAGCGTGAAACTGATTGTCGGACTTGGGAATCCCGGGATCGAGTATCAGTTCACGCCCCACAACCTGGGATTTCTGGCAGTAGATCGTATTGCCGCAAATCTGGGAGTCGAAGTCAGAAACCGGCAATGCCGGGCACTGACGGCCCGAACGGTGCTCAGCGATCAGATGGTATTGCTGGCCAAGCCCGAGACGTTCATGAACTTGAGCGGAGTTTCGGTGCGCGAGTTGGTGAGAGAGTACGAAGCGGTGCCGGAATCCGATCTGATCGTGATACAGGATGAGCTGGATTTTCCGCTGGGGACGTTGCGCATTCATACGCGCCGCAGCTCGGCGGGGCACAACGGCATCGAGTCGATCATCGGGGCGCTGGGCACGCAGGACTTCCTGCGGATTCGGGTTGGCGTTGCGCCCGAACGGAAGGTCGCCGATGGAGCGGATTACTTGCTGGCGCCCATGAAGAAGAAAGACCTGGAAGTGGTCGACGGTATGCTCGACACCGCCGAAGAAGCGGTGAAAGCGATCTTGAAAGACGGCCCAGCGGCAGCGATGAACCGCTTTAACCGGAAGGAAGAAAGTAGTCCGTAGCAAGGATGAGAACTCCGCGCGGCGCGCGCTAATTACTCACCACTGGCTACGCGCTACCGAAAGTTTGGAGACACAATGAATCGTACCTATGAACTGATGTTTATCGTCCGCCCCGATATGACGGACGAAGATCTGGACAAGCTGATTTCGAACCTGCAGAACGTTGTTCCCACGTCGGGCGGTACCGTCAAGAACGTCGAGAAGATGGGAAAACGACGTTTGGCTTACACCGTACGGCGATTCCATGAGGGAATCTACGTCCTGTTCGTGGTCGAGGGCGGCGGCCCCGTGATCCATGAACTGGAGCGCCGGCTGCGCGTCACGGAACCGGTGATTAAATTCCTGACCGTGCGTGTTGACGAGGAGCAGAAGCGGCTGGAGAAGATCAAAAAGCTCCGTGATGCGCGCAAGAAGGTGAGCGCGCAGCCGGCAGCGCCGCCCGCGGAAGCGCCCGCGACGGCACCGGCGGCGGAAACGCCGGCAACAGCGTAGTGCAGGGGGCAGAGGCCAGGTATCAGGTATCGGTATCCTGGGCTCAAGAAGTGAAGTTTTCTGACTGACCCCTGGCCCCTGACCTCTGGACCCCATGGGTCTACGAAGAAGAGATTGAGGAGAGTACTGAAATGGCAGACGAGACGAAAGCACCAGAACAGGCAGTATCGACAGAAAGGCCCAGGCCGTCCGGTCCGGGCGGAGATCGTCCGCGCTTCGGTGGCGGAGGACGCGGTCCCGGCGGGCCTCCGCGCGAGGGCGGCCGCAAATTCTTCCGGCGCAAGAAAGTTTGCAAGTTCTGCGTCGAACGAATCGAAGACATCAACTACAAGGATTACCGGCTGCTTGGACAGTTTGTTGCCGAGAGCGGCAAGATTGTCCCTCGGCGCCTGACAGGCGTATGCGCGCCGCATCAGCACCGGCTGTCGTCGGCGATCAAGCAGGCCCGTAACATCGCACTGCTGCCATTCGCCGGAAGAGCATCGTAAGCTTTCAGCCTCTCAGCCATCAGCTATCTGTGCTGGAGCGTGGGTTTTGCTGACCGCTGAGAGCTGATAGGTGAAAGCCAAAGAAACTGGAGCTATCTATGGAAGTCATTCTCAAGGAAGACGTAGCCAAACTAGGAACCCGCGGTGACGTGGTGAAAGTCGCGGAAGGATACGGGCGGAATTTCCTTCTGCCACGGAAGTTGGCCATTGAAGCCAATGAGGGCAACAAGGCTGTCATCACCCAGATGAAAGCCGCCGCGGTGCGCCGGTCCGCGAAGGAGAAGGCGCAGGCGGAAGAACTCTCGAAGCAATTCGAAGGCGTATCCGTGGCATTTACCCGGAAGGCGGGTGAAAACGATCAGCTCTTCGGGTCCGTTACCTCCAGCGATATCGCTGACGGGCTGATCAAGAAGGGCTTCAACGTGGATCGGCGCAAGATTCAACTGCACGAGCCACTGAAGACCTTGGGCGAGTTCACTGTCCCGGTGAAGCTGCACAAGGACGTGACGGCTCACCTGAAAGTAGTGATCGAAAAAGAAGCAGTCGCGGAATGATCGACGCAAAGACGTTGTTCCGCAACGTCTTTGCATTATCCGCTTTTTGCCGGCCCTCATCGCGGATTACGACCGCCAGACCTACGATTGCCTCGATTTAGGGCACTTCTTCTGCCAAACCTCCGGATGCCGTTGTGGGTGATTGTTCTGTTTTCCCCTAAGCCACTGTGTTGGAAGCACCTAGCACACGCAAAAAATGTCTGTACGGCCTATAATCCTTGCTTACCGATCTGTTGATTCTCCGTCTATCCCAATGCAAGCCCGGATGAGGCATACATGCCGGGCTGGTAGAAGGAAGACACAATGCCGGCCGATGCATGGGCGGTAGCACTTGCGATTGGCGAACGGGCCCACTCCAGGAAGAGTGAGACTGTAGAGAGAGTCAGCGGTTCCATCAGAGAGAACCAGGACCCCCCGCGGGGCCGCATGGCTGGGCAGGAACGCCGCATAGACGACACGATGCTGATTCGCGAGGCGCAGCGCGGAAACGCTGGTGCCTTCGAGGAACTCGTGCGTCATTATGACCAGGCGGTGCTACGGCTGGCGCTGCACCTCACCGGCAGCGAACACGACGCGCAGGACGTCTATCAGGACGCTTTCCTGAAGGCATATAAGAACATCGGCAACTTCCGTTTCGAATGTTCCTTTTACACCTGGATTTACCGGATTGTGACCAACCTGTGCCTGGATCACCTGCGAAAAAAGACGGTGCGCAAGGAAGAGGCGCCGGTTGCGAAGGATGCCGATGGCGGTGAGTACGACCTGCTCAATCAGGTGGCGGATGGGCGGGCGGGAGCAAATCCGGAGCGGGATCTGATGCGGCGGCAGTTAGGATCGCGCATCGCGGTTGCCCTCGATAAGCTCACGCCACGGGAGCGCATGGTGTTCGAGCTCAAGCACTACCACGGGTTGAAGCTGCGCACCGTGGGAGAGATTTTGCACACAACGGAAGAGACCGCCAAGAATACGCTCTTCCGCGCCACGCAGAAATTGCGCGGTGCGCTGGCGGATATGAGGTGAACTAGTCCAGAGTCCGTAGTCCTGATCGCGAGCAAAGCGTGACTGGACAACTCAGGGCTCAGGAATCGGGACTGAGGACCAGGTTATGAAGTGTGAATGGGTACGAGAAAACATTGTGCTTCACGTTTATGGCGAGCTGGCCGATGATGCCCGCCATGAACTGGAGCAGCACGTGGCCCGCTGTGCGGACTGCGCTGCCGAACTGAAAGCGGAGCAGGAGTTCCATGTGCTGCTTTCGCAGGATCGGGCGGAAGATCCGTCGCCCAATCTGCTTACCTCTTCGCGGATGCGGTTGCAGGAAGCCTTGGAAACAGCCAAGCAGGGCGGCTTCTGGAGCCGTTTCGTAGTTGATCCTGCAAACTGGCTCCGCCAGATTTCCTTCTCGCCGGCGCTCGCGTCGGCGATTCTTATTTTGGGCTTCGCCGCTGGTATTGGAACAGCCTACAAAGTCATTCCGCGCGGGCCTCAGTCACCCGTTGCTGTTGTTACCCCCCAGGCGCCGGCCGAAACGTCCATCGCGGGCATCGATTCCATCACTCAGGATCCCAGCACGAATCAGGTCAACATCAAATACAACACCGTAATTCCGCAGGAGGCCTCTGGCTCGCTGAACGACCAGAGAATCCAGCAACTCCTGCTCTACGCAGCCCGCAACAACTATAACTCCGGCGTGCGAGTGGATTCCGTCGACCTGCTGGCGCAAAAGAGCAGCGAAACGCAAGTGCGGGAAGCCCTGATCTATGCGCTGCAAAACGATACCAATCCGGGTGTGCGGCTCAAATCGCTGGATGCACTGGGTAACTACGTGAGGCAGGACACCAACGTCCGCGATGCGGTGTTGCGGTCGCTGGTCAATGATTCCAATTCCGGAGTTCGCATCGAGGCGCTGCGGCTGATCGAACCGGTGAAGGCGGATGGCAGCGTGCGCGGCGTGCTCATGGCGCTGGCGGCAAAGGATCAGAGTACCTACATCAAGTCTCAGGCGCGCACGATGCTCGCGCAATTGCCGGAGATTGATTAGAACGAAGTCAAAACCGGAAGTAAGAATGCAGAGGCCAGGAGGCATAAACCCTTCGGGCTTCAAAAGAATCGAGGTGGTTCACTTTGAAACGCGCGCTACAACTCGTTGGACTGGCCATAATCATGGCCTCGCTTGCTTCACTGGCCGTGGCGCAGGAAAGGAATGTATCCCGCGAAGGCGGAGCGTGGGGGCAGCAGATCACAGGTTCGCTGGCGGGAGTCAGAAATCTCAGGGTGAAAGTGGACATGGGCTCGGTGGTCGTGCATGGCGGACAACAGCAGGGCATTAATTATGTGGTTCATACTCGCGCCTACACATCATCAGAGCAGGACGCCCGTCGTCAATTCGACAACTACAAGGTAACCGCCTGGGTAAAAGGCGATACAGCCTGGATCACTGGGGACTGGCAAGGCTCCAAGCAGCCGCGGCACTTTTCGGGCGAGTTCCGGGTGGAAATTCCTCGGGAAATGGCGCTCGTAAGGTTGGAAACCGATGGCGGCAGTGTGGATGCTTCGGGCGTGGCCGGGCGCGTAGAAGCCGAGAGCGGTGGCGGAAGCATTCGCCTCGACGACATTGGCAGCGGCGTGAATGCCGAGACTGGCGGGGGCTCGATCGACGTCGGCAGAGTCAGTGGTGAGATGGGCCTGCATACCGGGGGTGGGTCGATCCATGTCCGGCAGGCCAACGGCAAGATCGTCGCTGAAACTGGCGGCGGGAGCGTAGAGATTCAGTCCGGGGCACAGGGCGCGACGATTGAGACGGGCGGAGGAAGCATTACGCTTCGTCAGTGCAACGGCGGCGTGAAAGCTTCCACGGGGGGCGGGAGCGTGGATCTGGGCGATATCGCGGGTCCCGCCGATATTGATACCGGGGGCGGAGGCATCAAACTGGCATCTGCCAAAGGTCATGTCCGCGCCGAAACCGGTGGCGGAGGTATTGAACTCTACGGCGTGCCGTCGGCCCATGCCGAAACGGGTGCCGGCGCAATCACCGTAAAACTGCTGAATACTGGCGGAGAACGCAAAGACTCTGATCTGGAGACGTCGGCTGGTGATATTACGGTTTACATTGCGTCGGATGTTGCGGTTAACGTTTGGGCCAGTGTGGATATCGCGAATGGGCACCGGATCACGTCGGAGTTTCCCGATATTCACGTGCACAGCGAGGGAGACTGGGGTTCCAAGACCTACACCGCAGAAGGCAAGTTGAACGGGGGCGGACCTACAGTCAAAGTGCACACGTCAATGGGTGACATCAGCTTTAAACGTGCAAGCCGGTAGAAAAGTAATGTTTGCCAATTCCCTGATGGTTGACCAGGAAGAGCTCAGAAAAGGTTGCACATCAACGATCAGAAATCGCCATCAAGCGTCACATCGGAGAATCACGATGATGAAGCACGTCCTGGGCAGTGTGGTGTTGGTTCCGTTGCTATTCGCATGTGTGCAGGCGGAGCAGTCCTGGTCGGTTGATCCGCCCTCACAATCCTGGATATTCTCAAGCGAAGAAGGCGGCACAGGCTCCTATTTGGGAGTGGACGTTGCCGACGTAACGACCGAGCGCCTAAGTACACTGAAGCTGAAGGAAGAAAAGGGCGCGGAAGTGACCATGGTCGACCAGGACGCGCCTGCCGGTAAAGCCGGGCTCAAGGAGCACGATGTCATCGTGTCGATGAACGGTTCGGCGGTAGAAAGCGCGGCCCAACTGCGGCGCATGATTCACGAGATCCCGCCCAACCGTGTGGTCACGCTGGGTGTGAGTCGCGATGGGCAGCCGATGACCGTGAAAGTTCAGCTGGGTGACCGGCACAAGGAATTTTCCATGATGGGACCGAAGATGAAGAATTTCCACGTCGAGGTCCCGGAAATGCCGCTCATGCCGGAGATGGATATTCCGTCCATCAATATGGTGGTAGTGACTTCGTCGGCGCGCAGCGGGCTGACGGTGGAGAATATTACGCCACAGCTGGGCGAGTTTTTCGGCGTTAAGAACGGAACCGGAGTTCTGGTTCGTAGCGTGGAAAAAGGGAGCCGCGCCGATAGGGCTGGATTTCGTGCTGGTGACGTCATCGTCAAAGTGAACGACGAGGCGGTCCACGATACCAGTGACTTCAGCCATGCCGTTCACTCCCGGAAGAGCAATAGCGTCAGCGTCGGTGTGATTCGCGAGCGTAAAGAGCAGAACCTGAATCTCACGTTGCCGGAGCATAAGGAATCGGGCGATCTTCTGGACGAAGAGAGCCTGTACGGGCCGCTTCTCGGAGAGGATTCTGGCCTCAAGATGAGCGAATTGCGGAACGAGATCGCGAAACTACAGCCGGAGATGGAACTGGCGAGCGAAAACGCACGCAAAGCAGCTGACGAAATCCAGAAAACATTCTGTGAGCAGCAAAAGAAATTTAGCGAGCAGGCGCTGGAACAAGCCCGAAAGCAACAGCGCGAATTTAAACGGCAGCAAGACAAGGCACGCCGGCAGCTTGACCGTATGCGGCAGGAAATAAGGGGACACTGGCTGGAAATCTAGCTCTCCGAACCGGTACTACATGCGGGCTGCAACGGAGAGGGCGAGAGTGGCGATGCAAACCCGGTTGCGGCCCGCCTGCTTTGCAGCATAGAGGCCCATATCCGCGGCGTGAACCAGTTCGTCCCGCGTCGCGCCGTGATCCGGAAAGGCAGCTACCCCGGCGCTTACTGTGACGGTGCGCGGCACGCCGGGGAACTGCCAGCTTTCCACGGTTTTACGCAGCTTCTCCGCGACACTGAGCGCATGCTGGGCGCTCGTATTCGCCAGCAGGATCGAGAACTCCTCTCCACCATAACGGCAGACCACGTCGATTTTGCGCAGATTCTTGTGAAACAGCGAAGAGACCTGGCGAAGCACCTCATCTCCTAGCAGATGCCCGAACTCGTCGTTCAGCCTCTTGAACTGGTCGATATCGGCCATGAGAAGTGCCATGCCCGAGTTAGAGCGCCGCGACCGCTCCATCTCTTCGGCGATCCGCATCTCGAAATAACGGCGATTGAAGATTCCCGTCAAGCCGTCGAGATAGGACAATTGGCGGATACGCTCAACATAGTGGGCATTCTGGATGGAACTGGCACAGATGTCGGCCACCGCCTCCAATGAACCCGGTTCGGCGCTGTGAAACGCGTTTCGTTGAGAACTGTCCAGGGTAAGAACTCCCAGGGTTTGCCCGAACGAGACCAGTGGAATGACCATTCGCGATTCGGACTCGGCGAATAGTTTTGTGGATGCGGTTGCGGAGGCGTTCAGGTCTCTCTCGACGATCGTGCGACCGGTCTCAAGCACGCGCGACCAGGGTTCGGATTGCGATGGAAGGCGCCCCCCGGCGGGCAAACAAGCTGTCAGGACCCCGGTGTGCGCACGCAAGACCAGTTCCCCTTCTTCACGCAAACAGAGCGCGACATGGTCCACTTGAAACGCCCGTTGAATGACAGAGCAAACCCGGGCTAACAGGTCCTGCAGGTCCATGACAGCAGTACTCTGTTGCGCAATCGTGTTGATGGCTTCCAGCTGCCGGGCCCGCTGTCGCTCGAGGGAATACAGTCGCGCATTCTGCAGAGCGATCGAGGCTTGGGTAGAAAACAGAGTTAACAGGTCGATGGTTTCGCGGTCGAAGTGATCGAGTTGGTCACTTTGGCAGTCGAGAACGCCGACTACTTCGTCGCGAAGCATGAGCGGAATTGCCAGTTCTGAGCGTGTCGACCGGGCAGAGCAGATGTACCGCGGTTCTTTGCTCACATCCGGGACGTATACCGGCTGCTTGCGGAAGGCGGCAGCACCGGTAATTCCCTCGTGCCAACCCAGGCGAGCTTTATCGGTGCCGGCATCCCAGCCGATCTGCGAGCGCACACACAATTGCTGCAAGTCTTTGTCTACAAGCAGGATGGCGGCATTCTGCAGATGGAAATAGTCGTGCGCAATTCCGAGGATCCTTTGCAGAACCTCATCCAGATCAAACGTCGAGAGCACGGCCTGGCCGGCATCGTACAGGACCGCAATTTTCTGCATGCAGTCGAATTTTACTGAACCTGACAGTAATCGCCGATGTTCCCGAAGTAACCTGGAAGGCATTCGCGATGCGCCACAGCGCGGCTTTGGTCGGACTGGCCAACCCAAGAAGGTCAGTCTCGGCTAGCGTGTTATTTCGCTCATCAGCGCCAGCAGGTTGTGCTCGCTATCCCGGAAAAATGTCATCCACAAATCGTGGTGGGGCATCCGGGCGATCATGTGGGGCTCATCTTCAAAAGCTACTCCCTGAGCTTTCATTCCCGCATACGCTGCCTGGATGTCAGGAACCGTGAAATACAAGATGGAACTGGCATGATCAAACTCGGGTTTCTCAGGGCGGTCGATCATCAGGCGCACCCCGCCGCAGTCGAAAAACGCGAGGCCGGGGGGCGCCTTGAAGAGCAGTTTGAGTCCTAAGATTTTCTCGTAAAAACTTGCCGCGCGCTCCACGTCATGAGCTCGAATCTGGACTTGTCCCAGTCTGGAGATTCCGACTTCCGTATCCATCGACCTTGACCCCCTAAAGCATAATCGTTAGCATAGCTAACAATATAGGACTCGGGAAGTCAAGCCTCCTTGTCGAGAGGAAAAGCACTTTCGAAAAAAGTCAGAGATCCGGAGAACTCTACTCTCTTCGAACTGGCCGACCGGTTACACTCAGCGTCGATTCACCTGCTGCGGCGAGTTCGGAAGGACGATGTCAAAACAGGGGAAGGTCCGGCCCGGCTTTCTGCCCTTTCAGTGCTGGTTTTTGGCGGGCCAAGGACGTTGGGTGAGGTCGCAGCGGCCGAACAAGTGAAACCTCCTACCATGAGCCGGATCATTGCCGGTCTGGAGCGAGCCAAACTAGTTCAGATCCAGCAAGATCCCACCGACGCGCGACGAAAGCGGATTTATCCTACGGCGAAGGGTGTGCACCTCATGCTGGAGGCACGTCAGGCGCGAGTCACTTCCCTGGTATCCAAGCTCAAGAGCTGTTCCTCAGATGAGATCGCCAAGTTGGAGGAGGGAGTCAAAATTCTAATGAAGGTACTGGAGCGCTGGATTTAGAATGCTCTCCCGGCGGGTAACCATCGCAAGGGTACCGGAGGAATGTGAAGTACTAACTGCGATGGCGCATACTGAGGGGTTGAGCGAGCGCGGAGAAAGCGCTTCCCAGCCAGCTCTAACCTTCCCCCCGGGATCCTGATTCGATACTCGAAAGGGAGTTTTGTCCAGCAAACGCATTTTCGCGGCTGCCTGCCTCGTGTGGGTGACTCACATCGGTGTCGTTATCGGTGCGGGCACGCAGGGTTACGGGCCGCTTGCCTCTGACGCTCTGCAACTCGTCTTGGGTAGTGTCCTGATCTATGCGATCAAGGATGCCGGGAGCCGTTCGGAAGGATTAGCCCGCAGTTTCTGGCGTCTCGCGGCTGTCGCATACATGGTCTGGTTCGTTGCGCAAGGGCTCTCGGTCTACAACGATCTGGCTCATTCCGAGGTTATTGCGTGGGCCGGAAATCTGCTCTTCTCGTTTTGGTTCGCGCCACTCGCGATGGCCATCTTTCTGGACCCTGAAAACGCGTCCGGCACAGTGGACTCGCTGATCGCTCTGGACTTTTTGCAAGCGGTTTTGATTTGTCTCGCCGCATATCTCTACTTTTTCTACCTTCCTCGGGCGGGATCAACGAATGAACTGGCCCACGAAGTCTGGGCTCCCTACTTCGGGGGCTATGCATTTGTCGCGCTCACTTTTCTACTGCGAGCGGGCATCACCCACTCCCGCGACGCCCGGGCGCTGTTCGGAAAAATGGGAATCCTTCTTGCTCTCTCGGGCGCCGTGGATGCTTCCTATTATTACGGTCCCGGGCGAAACCTGAATACCGGGGCATGGTTCGACATCCTGTGGAGCTTCATGCTGCTGCTGCCTGCTGGCCTGGCCGCGACCTGGAAGCAACTGGAATCTCCCGAAATGGCAGTCGAGCAGCCGAAACGCGATAATCGTGTTTTCAAGGAGATCTTCTTCCTGCTCTACCCCCTGTTGGTGCTTTTCATGTCCCTGCGCATTGCGCGCGAGCGGCTGGGGCTGGCGGCTACAGTGGTTTTCCTCTCTTTTGTATGTTCCAGTGCGCGCATGCTCGTTACCCAGCAGCGGCTCGTGCGTGCCCAGGAAACTCTGCGCCGCGAGGCCGCGCGGGACAGTCTTACGGGCTTATGGAACCGAAAAGCGATCCTGGAGATATTCGAACGTGAACTACAGCGTTCGGAACGGGATCACCAGCCGGTCGGCCTGATCATGGCAGACATCGACCACTTCAAGCACATCAATGACACCCGCGGACACGCTGCCGGTGATGCGGTACTGCGCATTATTGCGAGTGGCATCGCTGCGGTTGTACGCCCTTACGACTCAGTTGGACGCTACGGGGGTGAGGAGTTCCTGGTCGTCGCTCCCGGATGCGCCATTGCAGAAACCTGGGAACTCGCGGAACGAATCCGCTCCCACGTTGCCGGTTGCGACATCGTTGTGGGTGGATCGGCGGCCCACCTTACCCTGAGTCTCGGAATTGGGATCGGAGAAGCGGTTGCCGAATCGGAAAAGCTCTTGCAGACGGCCGACTCCGCTCTATATCAGGCCAAGAATGAAGGACGCAACCGAGTCGCTCCCAACCTGGGCCGAACTGCCGGGAAAACTACGAATCAGGCCCCTGTGGCGCGACGGGATTTTTGGATCTAGCGTTCCACCCGCTCCGAACGGTGAATCGGCACCCATCCACTATGTTGACGGGCCTCACTTGGCCAGTGTCTTTTGCAACCACTCCACGAGAGCCTTCTTGTACCACAGGAACTCGGAGTGCGGTTCCCAGTGATCCATCCCGTGCGGGGCGCCTTCCACGGTGATCAGCTCGCAGTGAGCTCCAGCCTGCTTCATTTTGGCGCACATCTCCACCGATTGACCGTAGGGGACGTCTTCGTCCTTCGATCCGTGTATCAGCAGGAACGGAGGCATGTCGCGTCGGATGTACGTAACGGGCGATGCCTTGATCAGGACGGGCGCAGCACTCGCATCCACTGCGGCAATCCCGAACAACTGAAGAATTTCGTCGGGAATCGGCTTCCAGGCGATGGCGGCCGAAATGAAATCGTGAATCCCGTACATGGAGACCACAGCCGCAACTTCTGTGCCCGGTTGCTTGCGGGCCCCCACGTACGACACGAGGTGGCCGCCGGCGGATTCTCCGATCAGCGCGAGCCGTTTGGGATCCACTTTGTAAGTGGCGGCATTCGCTTTCACCCATCGAATGGCAGCTGCAACGTCCTCGGCATCGGCCGGAAATTTGAACTGCGGTGCGAGCCTGTAGTTGATGCTGAACCATGCGAAACCAGCGTCTGAGAGCGGTTGGAAGATGTAAGTGATGTATTGCTGCTTGTCTCCTCCAACCCATCCGCCACCATGCACGAGAATCGCCGTGGGAAACGGACCTGCGCCCTCGGGAACATGCACATCGAGGCTGAGACGGACCCCGTCCACTTCCCGGAACACGATATCTCTGAAGTCGGAGGCGCGAACCACCGTTGCAGTGCAACACAGCGCGAGTGCTGCCCACAAGTACCTGGCGAAACCGGTTTGGAATCGTTGAGCGTTCATCTTATCGATCGTTGTCGAAACGAATGGATTTTACGATATCACCCGAGACCTCTCAGCAAAGATCCGCCAAAATTATTGGTGCTTCTTTTCCTGCGTCTGGTGCCTCTTCTCGCTCACGCAGCGTACAATCTGGGAATTCCTCGACCCGATAACTCCGAATGAATGCAGGCCCTAAGAGTTCTGTACGGTGGTTCGTCGCTGCCATGGTGGGCGGATTTGCGTTCGTCAGCTATGTCGAGCGGATGAACATTTCCGTTGCAGCAGCCCTGATGATGCCCGCTTTGTCTCTAACCAAGGTACAGATGGGTCAGGTTTTCAGCAGCTTTCTGTGGGGATATGCGATCTTCCAGGTGCCCGCCGGCAGATTGGGAGACCGGATTGGACCCAGGCTCACGCTTACGTTGGCAGCGTTGGTGTGGGGCATCACATCGGCATTGACCGGACTCCTGCCGGGATTCGCGTTCGCGGGAACTTTTGCTGTCATCGCCTCCCTGTGGGGCCTGCGCTTTCTTCTGGGCGCCGGGGAAGCCGCCACGTTCCCTGTTGGTGCGAGGGCGATCCGGAACTGGACGCCTATTTGGGAGCGCGGATTCGGTAACTCGATCATGATCGCCGGGGCAACAGTTGCCGCCGCGGCTACCGCTCCGTTGGTCTCCTGGATTATGGTGCGCGTGGGCTGGAGAGCATCCTTCTACGTGACCTCTCTGGCCGCGTTTGTGCTTGCGCTCGTGTGGCATCTGACGGTCACGGATCATCCCTCGGAACACCGACGCGTAACCCAATCCGAGCTGGAGATGATCACCGGAGATGCCACCTCACAGAAAGCACCCCCTGCTCACCACAAATCCATTCCGCTTCGCAAGCTGTTGACCGACCGGAATATCCTCTTGTTGTCGCTTGGCTACACCTGTGAAGGATACGTGCTCTTTATTTTCGTCTTCTGGCTTTATATCTACCTGGTCGAAGTTCGAGGGTTCACGGTTCTCAACGGAGGATTTGTCGCCAGCCTGCCCTGGATCACCGCTTTTCTTTGCACGCCGATTGGGGGATGGCTATGCGACCGCATTTCCGAGAAGAAAGGTCGCGTGGCAGGAGCCAGAGCCGTGATCATCCTCGGCTATGGGTTATCCGGTGTCCTGCTTTTCGCCGCTGCCACATGGGGAAGCCGCGTCGGCTCGGTCACTGCGCTGTGCCTGAGTGTCGGTTTTCTCTACTTCGCGGAACCTGCTTTCTGGGCCATGGCCTTGCATATCTCCGGAGAGAACGCGGGCGCATCTTCCGGGCTGATGAATACCGCGGGCATCCTGGGCGGCATCATCTCTACTCCCCTCGTGCCCGTCCTCGTAAAACATTTTGGATGGATGGTCGCACTGGCTTCAGGCGCCGTGGTGGCGCTTGCATGCACCGGCGCATGGCTGGTTATCGGACGCGCTGGGTTTTCCGATCCGGCCATTACGCGTGCTCAACCAGTCGCAGAATCGTGATGTCTTACCAAGAGGTGAAATCAAAATGAACCGCAGAGAACTGATAGCCGGGGCAGCGGCACTCGCCGGAAGCGTGATCTTTCCCTCGTCGCTGAAAGGATTGTCAGCCGAGAAGGCCATCGAACCAGCCACTGCGCGCACCCCAGCGTTGGCGCAGTACGAGGAACTGCAGTTCGGAGTCTCGTACCACTTCAGCATGAATACTTTCACGGGCAACGATTACGAGACGGGCGGAGTTCCGGCGACTACTTACAATCCCACGAAACTCGATGTACGCCAGTGGATCCGGGTCGCTCATGACCTGGGCGCGCGCTACGCCGTGCTCACTGCCAAACACATGTGCGGCTTCTGCCTCTGGGATTCGGAAGAATACGACTACGACGTCGCCGCCAGCGGAAACAAAACAGACGTAGTCGCTGCGTTCATGTCAGCCTGCAAAGAATTCGGCGTGCAGCCCGGTTTTTATTACTGCATTCTCGATCCGCACAATGAAGGCAACTTCGATTGGGATAAACCCGTTACCGAAAGTTACTACAAACTGATCCAGCACCACCTGACCGAACTCCACACGCGGTATCGCACGCCCTTTTACCAGATCCTGGACATCACCTGGAAGATGTCAGATCAACAACGGTGGGAGTTATATCGCTTGATCAAGTCGATCAGTCCGGAATGCATCGTCGTGATGAATCAGGGCTATTACCAAAGCCGGCGTAATCTGGGACGCATCTGTGAGCCAAAAAGCTGGCCGAGTGATGTGATCAACGGCGAAGACACGTTGCCGCCAGCGGAGGGACACAACCCGGTCGTAGAGATGGACGGCAAAAAGCGCTACATGCCCATGGAGTCCTGGATCCCGACCGGCCCCCCCTATAAGCCGATGCCGCCCATGCATAGCTGGTTCTGGCGTGAGGGGTTCAAGACGCAGGATCCCCAGATGATTGCGGACGCTTACCACGCATGCCGCAAGGCGAAGGCAAATCTTTTGTTGAATCTGTCGCCCGACACCTCCGGCCGCTTGCCGGACGAGGCAGTGCAAACGCTAAAGCAAGTCAAGAAGTTGATCGTGTAGGGGCGGACGCGTTCGTCCGCCCCGGCTGTACCACCGGCGAGTCAGGCTTGCCCTGGCAGGATCTATTGCGGTAGCCCATTTGAAACCACATCGACTCGCAGCTTGACCGTTCCGACCTTGCTCCCGCCGCTTTCAGCATCCCAGGTCAGGTTCTGCCAGGTGTCTTTATGCGCAGCCGACGGCGTGATCCAGAGCTGAATCGCATACGAGTCATGCGCCCCAACCTCATACTCGGTCGCGGCCGGCTTTTGCGACCAGCCTGCAGGAAGGGATGCGCGCAGGTTCACCTGCTTCGTCTGATCCGTGTCGTTGTGGACCAGCAGCGGCACCCAAAGGGTCCCATCCGGAGCAACTTGCGCCTCGGGGGTGTAGAGGTTCGCAATGTGTTCGATATTGTGCGCCGGCCAGAATGTCTTGTAGAACGCCCAGGGACCGCCCAACTCGATCGTCAGTTGCCCCGACGAAGCAGGCTCGTAGCCCTTGGCTCGGACGTATGCAATCGGCGAGGCATTGATTCCCTCGAACACATCTCCCGTTTTTGTGCCGCCGACCAATGACTTTCCGAAGATGAGCTGAACGGGCATCTCGCTGAACTCTTTCAACTGCGCGTCGGTAAAATCGTTTTGCGTCTTGTATTGACCCCACGCTTCCGCCGCTATCTTCGAATAGGGAATCTTGCGCGAGGGCGAAATGTCGTTGGTGGCGTATTCCGGCCCGCTCCCCTTCAGAAAATCGAAATGGATCGTGTCGGAGAAGTAATAGATCTTTTTCGGCTGCCAGGGACGAAGGCCTTCGCCGTAGTTGCTGATCGAAGAACGATTGCGGGGCGCTTCCAATTGCTCGGGAAACGCGAGAGGATTTCCCGCCATGTCAAAAGCTTCCGTGGCCAACACTCCCGCGGCCTGATGGTCTTCATGGTTTTCGCCGACCACGTAGTTGGGTACCCAGGTGAAGATCACTTCCGGCCGCGTGATGCGCACCAGGCGCACCACTTCATCCAGAGATTGCCCGTGCCCCCAGAGCTCGAGCGAGCGCAGCACATCGCCGCCCGGAGAGTCCGACCCGTGCAGGAACCACGCGTTTGTGATTCCGTACGAAGCCAGAGAGTGCCGCGCCTCCATCTCCCGGATATCAGCCAGCGCGTTTGCCTGTTCCGGCCCGGCAGCGTTCCCGCCGGAGTTCCCGCGCGTGCAATAGACGACGGCAATTTTCTTGTGCTGCTGCTCGATCAGCTTTGCGGAGTACGAGGCGACTTCAATGTCATCGTCGGGGTGGCCTACCACGATCAGAATGTCGACTTTGTAGCGGGCGTCCGCTTCAGGGTTGGCCTCCGCGCGCTGCGCAACGGAGTGCGGAACTGCCAGGCATGCGAATAGGAATGCAATCAGGGGATTTCGTTTCATTTGGGTTCCTTGTTGATTTCGAAAGGCGGCAGATCGAATGAAAAGAAGAACTGGGAAGGATCTCCGCCAGTCAGCAATTTTACTGCAGTTGAGGTCTTTTTCTGCGACGACCCGCTAGTCGCAAATACGGGAAATCCCACTCCCAGCATCCCAGCCAGAAGTGGGGCACCCTCCAATCAGAAGCGGAAGTGCAGTCCAAACTGCATTTGCCGCATGTCAGCGGCAGCATAGATTTTCCCGCGGTTCTGCAGATCGCCGATGTAGCTGTTCGGGTTGGCCAGGTTCACATGGTTGAAAGCGTTGTAGTTCTCCCACTTGAATTCCAGGGTCTTAGTTTCTGTGACATGGAAAACCTTCCCTAGCGAGAGATCCAGTTGGTTAAATCGAGGACCACGCAGCGAATTATGGTGCACGTATCCATTGCGGCCGATGCCCTGGGGCACGATGAACGCGTCAGAATTAAACCATTGGCTCGCATTGGGATTAGACACGTGAGGGTCCCCCACCTGATCAGGCCGAACAGAGTTGAAATCAGCGAACAGGTTGGGTCCGTCGCTCGTAACCGTAAACGGCAGGCCAGACTCGAAGCGGCTGATCCCGCTGAAATTCCAGCCCCCAAGAACTGCATCGAGGGCATGGCTGATGCCGCTTCCCCAGTGGCGCCCGCGCCCAAACGGCAACTCCCAGGTGTGAGAGATTGTCAGCGTTTGAGTGCGGTCGTAATTGGCTGGGCCGTGATCCTGCCACCAGTTCAGGTTGTTTGAAAATGCTCCGCCCGTTTCGCTGTTGGCCATCGCTTTGCCGTAAGTGTACGTGACCAGAAAGTCTAGGCCTTTGGCTGCTCGCTTCTGCACTTTTACCTGCATCGCGTGATAGCTCGAGTTATCGCAGTTGCAGGTGGCATAAATCCCTTGCTCCAAACCAAATCTCTGGAAGAACAAACGTCGCGAATCGTAGTCGTTCCAGGTAGAGGGATCGCTGTTGGGTGCTGGCGGCGCAGCCTGATTCACGTTTGGATTGATGAACAAATGGCGTCCGACATTCCCGATGTAGGCAATTTCTGCTGTCAAAGTAGGCGTAAATTCATGTTGAACGCTGAGGTTCCAAGAGTCTGCCAGCGGAATTCGATAGGAGCTCGGTGGATTGAAGAAGTAATAGACGTTAAGGGTTCCCGGAAGCGGGAAACGACCGTTGCTTCCGACGGTTGGATTCGGAGGAAGCGGAGGCCCGCTGAAGAGATTGAAAACAGATTCGTAGTTGTTGTTCTGGTTCAGCTGCTGCGGAATGGTGACCGGTGGGTCGTAGTCCGGGGCCTGCCCAAAAACCGCGCCGAGACCCGAAGGCGTAAAGCTTCTTCCATAGCCGGCTCGGATGACTGTGTGTTCCATCAATTGGTAGGCCAGCCCGACACGAGGGGCGAAGCCCAGGTTATAGGCTTGTACCCCCATATTCGCGGGCACGGAACCCACGCCCGCCACCAGGACTTCTCCAGTGTTCGGATCGAAGCTACCCGCCCCTCCGGGATGCGCAGCAGTTTGCGGCAGATAGTTTTCGTATCTCAGCCCGTAATTAAGCGTCAGTTTACGGGTTACACGCCAGGAGTCCTGCCCATAAAAGAAAAGCCGAGTCTGCCGTAAACCTGGCTGATAGTTCAAACCTGTAAAGTAGCGTGAGAAACTGGTGGGAACCCCAAGGATCAGACTTGCGATTCCCGCGCCTGTCGGGCCGTCGGGGACATTCCCTGTGCCCG
>Ga0335070_10001977_pt1 | contig 23816 bp, 20 predicted proteins | sample Lox_Sample_13_FD_206722 | JGI IMG/M metagenome (GOLD analysis project Ga0335070, IMG submission 206722) | Soil microbial communities from Loxahatchee National Wildlife Refuge, Florida, United States - Lox_Sample_1.3 | ecosystem: Environmental > Terrestrial > Soil > Wetlands | place: USA...
GAATACATGTAAAAGAAGAAACGCCACTTTTTTTAAGCGCGTGCAAAAGCTTCAGTCAAACCTAACAGCAGAACAACACAAAGCACATAGCCAAGAGCGTCTCGAATCATTATGCTCCATGGCTATTCAAACGAGCACATCCTTTCCAGCGCCTTTCTTCTAGTTTTGGCGTCCAGAAGATGCTTCTCAGCATACTTGTTACGCCTCGCATAGTCCTTGTATGTCTCTAGGAACTCTCGCCCTTTAGAAGTGAGCACATAACATCGTTCCCTTCTCTGAAAGCTTACAAGGCATGCCTCTCGAACTTCCATTAAATATTTCGTCAAGAGCCTATGGCTCAAGTTGGCTCTGTACATGATCTGGGTCTTCTTGGCGCCAGGAATAACCACGTGCAGAATGTCTGCTATGATATCCAGCTTGCTCCTATAAGTCCCCAAAGACGATCCCTCGAAAATCAGACTGATCCGAAGCATAGGTTAAACATCAAAATTTAGACAGATACATTAAGGCTAGCAGTGTAGCCAGCCTCTTCCGCCCTTCTTTGGCTGCTGCCTCTGCTTCTTCTCAGGTTCATATTGCACGCTTCGCCTTACTCTATCGTGAAGCTTCCGGCTGGTCACAAAAGTCCTAGTAAACTTCCCCCACCCGCCAACAGATGGAGCAGGCGAAACAAACCGTTCTGCCTCAGCAACTTTATGCTGCTCCAAGATTTCCTTAAAATTCAGCATCCTGAAATTTCTAGTCGCAAAAATAATCATGCCTTTCTCAATGAACAACATGGAATAATCAGCGCTCGCGATTCCCTCCGCCCTCATCTTGTCATCGATGTGATCATGCCACAAACGTTTCCATTGGGTTTTCAGTTTTTCAACTGCTTCCTTGCCTGCTAGAGTCTCCATTAGAAAGTCCCTCCCTGACAGGAGCGGATAGGAATCATCATTAACCTTGGCAAACTCAGCTCCCTTTTCTCCCAGTCCTTTCTATTGCTAAACTGACCTATTTAAGCACTGTCGGATGAAACATCTAGTTAAGTTTTCTAGAACAAACTTATATTTCTTCTGCAAAAAACTGATATATGATCTACAAAGACATAATCCAAGTAACACGATTCTAAGTACTACAACATAAGATGGCTTTCTGACATTTCAGCCTTGTTCCCAATAGGTAGCCGTTCCTTTTTCTCGTGCACTGTGGAGTCATTAGGACCAAAAAGATAATCTATTTCAATTGGTTACAGAGTGCTGGCAAAGAGGGATTGCTCTTTGAGAATTGGGTTTTTTGTGTGGGAGTATCCGCCGCAACTTGTCGGTGGACTTGGAACATATGCAGAGTATATCACTCATGAGCTTGTTGAATTAGGTCATGACGTATCTGTTTTCACGCTTAACCCTGGGAATCTAAAGACGACTGAGATCTTGAAAGGAGTGGAGATTCATCGACCGATGATCGTTGATGCAAGCAATGTGTTTCCCATGTTTGTTGCAAACGATTTGGTGAAGTGGGGAACGAACATTCGTTTTTTCAATGATATCTTCATTTACAATGTCTTGAGCGCGACGAAATTTATTAACGAGCTTATTAGGAAAGAGGGCGTGAAGTTTGATGTTGTCTGTGTTCATGATTGGCTCAGTTGTATCGCGGGCATGATAACGAAGAACGAGACCGAGCTTCCTTTGGTTTTTCATGTTCACAGCACCGAGTGGGGACGGAGCGGAGGGCAAGGTTCTGAAGTGGTGTCTCATCTTGAAAAAGCAACCGCGGAGCTGGCTGATAGGATAATCACGGTGAGTTATGCGATGAAAGATGATCTGGCTCATCATGGTTGGAATGAGTCTAAGACAAACGTCGTGTGGAATGGTGTTGACGCGGAGCGTTACAACCCGCAAAATTGCAGGCAAGAAGCAGTTAACGAGATCAGGGAAAGATATGGGTTGGAGAAGGAAGCGAACCTCCTGCTTTTTGTTGGTAGGCTTACTTGGGTTAAGAGTGTTCCAAATCTGGTGCAGGCTGTTCCGCTCATTTTGAAGGAATACCCGAAAACTAAGCTTGTGATTTTGGGCAAAGGCGAAGAACAGAAGGACATAGTTGAAATGGCAGCTAGGCTTGGAATCAAGGACAATGTCGTTTGCCGTTTCGAATTTGTTCCTGAGGACGAGAGAATTTTGCACTATTGTGCGGCAGATGTTTGTGTTTTTCCTTCCGTGTATGAACCGTTTGGAATAGTGAGCTTGGAAGCAATGTCCATGGAGAAGCCGATAGTCGTGGGGGCTCATGGAGTGGTGGGCTTCAGAGAACAAGTTGTCTCCTCTGGTCCGAACCAGACTGGGATTCATGTCAACGGTGAAGATCCTGCTGACATAGCTTGGGGAGTAAAGGCAGTGCTCAGAGACCCGCAAAGAGCCAAAGTCTGGGGTGAAAATGGACGGAAAAGAGTTCTTGAATTCTTCACTTGGAGGAAAGTTGCGGAGCAGACAATCAGCATTTACGAGTCACTTTCAGCCACTAAGAATGGATAGCGTCAACATGGTCCGAACCGAGTTGGGTTGGGTCTGTGATTGAATTGTCTGGTTCCATACCCAAAACGTAGTGGGGCTGCCCGGATTTGAACCGGGGTCACGAGCGCCCGAGGCTCATAGCCTAGACCAAGCTAGCCGACAGCCCCTTGCTGGCTTCACGTCATGCTTCAGAAGCCACGGGAATATGTGCTCCTTAACCTTTAAACTCTTATCCTGCAATACTAATAGGCTTACCAGTCGGGGAGGCTTGGATAGGCTTGTCCGTTGCTGCCCGGAGTCGCGGGATAAGGGTGCTTAAAGCGGTTTCTTCATCTTTGAGGTTGCAGATTCTAAGTTTGCTTTTTGATCGAGGGTCTCTTTCCTACACTGAATTGATGAGTTCTTTGAAGTTAAATCCAAGCAGGGACGCGGGAAGGTTTGCTTATCACTTGAAGTTTCTGTTGGGAGCTGATTTGGTTGAGGCTGACGTTGAGACGCGCAAATATCGTTTGACTGACTTGGGCAAGATGGTTATTGATGTTGCTGATCGCGTGGAAAAGAAGGCTGTGAGACCAAAAGGGATGCTTGTGCGCACTTCTCGTTTTGCGTTGGAAACCTTTGACGCCAACAGAATTGCAGATTCGCTCATCAAGGAGGCGAAGATGCCTGCGGAATTGGCGCAAAAAGTGGTTAAGGAAACTGAGAAGCGGCTGCTCAAGTCAAAGACCAAGTATCTGACGGCTCCTCTTGTCAGAGAAGTCGTAAATGCTGTTTTGATCGAGAAAGGTTTGGAAGAATATCGGCACAAGCTTACGCGTTTGGGGCTTCCTGTGCATGAGGTCACTTCGTTGTTCAACAGGGGCAGCAAGACTTACGAAAGATCTGCTTCAACTGTGGAGTTGGCGGGCGATAGTGTTCTCAAGGAGTATGTGCTTCTGAACGTGTTGCCGCGAGATATTGCGGATGCTCACCTATCAGGAGCGCTTCACATCAGTGGCTTAAGCCAATGGGTTTTGAAGCCAACGGAAATCATGCATGACCTGCGATTCTTCTTCAGAAATGGAACAAACTTGAACAGAACAAGCGCTTTCCAATCCTCATTATCTCCGCCGCAAAACCTAGAGTCCGCTCTGTCGCTGACGTTAAATGTTTGTCTCGGTTCTGCTAAGGAGATCGGCGAATCGCAGACCCTTGATTATTTCAACGTTTTTCTAGCGCCCTATGCCAGAAGCATCGAGTCTCCAAGAATCAAGGAGCTTCTGCGACTGTTCGTTTTGAATCTAAGTCAATATACTGCTGTGACTTTGGGGTTGGAGCTTGTGGTTCCTTGTTTTCTTGCGGATAAGGCAGCTCTTGGACCGAATGGAAATGACAGGGGAAAATATGGCGATTTCAGTGAGGAAGCCCAGCTTCTTGCGTCTCTTCTTATTGAAGTATTTCATGAGGAGTCTGCCATAAAGCCACTGCTGAATCCGCGGATTATTCTGAAGATGAGGCGAGAAGCGCTGACAGATGAAAGGGCTAGGGCGATGCTGCTGAAGGCTTATCATGCGGCTGCTGACAAGATGCTTCTGTATTTTGCTTGTCTTGTTGATAAGAAACACGATTCTGAGTCTCTGTCTTCTTCTGGAGTTAGTCTCAAGGCTGACCTGAGTGGCGATTGGGAAGTTGACACTTTGCGCACTGGTTGCTTAGGATCTGTAGCTGTGAATCTTCCGCGGATCGTTTATGAGTCAGAAGGCGATAGGTCAAAGTTTTTTGAGCTTCTAAGGGAAAGACTGGAAATGGCGAGTAGGGCTCTGGAAATCAAGTACAGGGGACTCAAAAATCATAGCGAAGCGCTTCTCTCGTTTCTCATGCAAGGCGTCAATGATGACCCGTACTTTAGGCTTGAGAATTCTTCACGGTTGATAAACTTGGCTGGTTTGAGAGAGGCTGTGTTGGCTTTTCGCGGTAAGAGTATTTTCGAAGATGAGGAAAGTTTGAAGTTTGGCGAGGAGATTGTGCAGTACGTTTCTGATTTCGTCCAGAAAGGTGGTAGAAGACATGGGAGAAGGTTGCTTTCTGCGATGTTGCCCGACCTTGAAGCTTCGGAAAGGTTGGCTCAGCTCGACATTGAAAGGTATGGAGTTGCAAAGGTTCGCTTCTCAGGAACAAGAGAGAAACCGTTCTATTCCGTGATCAATAGAATTGGGCTTTCGGATGCTGGGCTTGCCTCGGATTATCTAGCTGTTCAAAGACTGCAAAAGTTGTGTGCTGGAGGAAGTCTGGTAGTCGTCGAACTTGGCGAAGGCGAGAGGACAACTGATGCGCTTATAGCTGTGTCAAAACAGCTTGTTGAAGGTTCTGCACTCGGACTCTTCACTTATGATCGCAAATTGACATACTGTGCTGCTTGTGAAAAAAGCTGGTTTGGCTTGTTGCACAAATGTCCTTCATGTAGTGCCGTGGGTACGTTGGCTTTCCTTGATCGTTTTGCTCAATCATGACTGGCCTATTTTACTGCGCCCAAAATAAGTGCCAGAAGCGCCATTCTCACCACTATTCCGTTCAAGACTTGCTGGAAATATCGTGCGTATGGGGTATTGTCGACTTCTGGGGCTATTTCGTCAACTCTCGGCAGTGGGTGGAGAATTATCAGATCTTTTTTGGCTTCTTTGAGGGCTTCGAGATCTATTCTATATGAACCTTTGACTTTGGCATATTCCGCGGCGTCTGGGAAGCGTTCTTTCTGTATTCTTGTGACGTAGAGAACGTCTATTAGTGGGATGATCTTTCCAAGGTCGGTTCTTTCGGTTATGTGTATTTTTTCTTTTATGGTCTGAGTGACTTCGCGGCGCATTTTCAACGTTTCAGGTGACACTAAGTACAGTTCAACATCGTATAGTGAAAGTGCGTAAGCTAGTGAGTGGACAGTTCTGCCGTATCGCAAATCGCCGACGAGCGCGATTTTTAATCCGTCGATTTTGCCTCTTTCTTTCATCATTGTGTACATGTCCAGGAGGGCTTGGGTTGGATGTTCTTCTGCTCCACTTCCTCCGTTGATTATTGGAACTTTGGCGAATTCTGCGGCTAGTCTGGCGGCGCCTTCGAGTGGGTGTCTCAGGGCTATTACGTCTGCATAGCTTTCTACCGTGCGTATCGTGTCTGCAAGGTTTTCGCCTTTTTTGACTGAGGCGATTTCGGCTTCTGCAAAGCCAATCGTTGAGCCACCGAGTTTGTGCATTGATGCTTCGAAGCTCAGGCGTGTTCGTGTGCTTGGTTCGAAAAATAGTGTTGCAAGGATTTTTCCTTTGAGCATTTCTGAGCCTTTTGTGGCTAGGGGTTCCATAGTTTTGGCGGTTTTGAATATGTAGTTGATCTCTTCTCTTGAGAAGTCTTTGATGGATATTATGTCTCTGTTTTCAAACTGCAAACTCGCACCCAGAATAAGGTTATGCATCTACTAGATAACTTTTTTATCAAAGACTGTCTTGACGCTGATTTGGCGGAAGAGTGAAGTTTTTTATCTCGGTCTAGTGCATAAGCCTCTTTGATCGGAGGGTTTGGTGTGAGTGAAACTGCGTTGTATGTTTCTAAGATTAAGGATGGCACTGTTATTGACCATATTACTGGTGGGCATGCGTTGGATGTTGTGAGGATTTTGGGCATAAGTGGGCGAGAGAGTGGGACGATTACGATTGCCATGAACGTGCCGAGCAAGAGCTATAGGTTGAAGGATATCGTGAAAATTGAGGGGAGAGAATTGAATCCGCAAGAAGTGCACAAGATTGCTTTGTTGGCTCCGCACGCGACTATTAACATTATACGCAATTATAAGGTTGCGAATAAGCAGACGGTTCAGTTGCCGAAGACGCTGGATGACATTATTAAGTGCGCTAACCCAGCTTGCATAAGCAACAGTAATGAGCCTGTGCAGGCGAAGTTTTATGTTGAGAGCAATGAGCCTTTGCTGTTGAAGTGCCATTATTGTGGTTATGTTATGGAGAAAAAGGATGTGCTTGAGCAGTTCTAGGGTTTTGGTATTTGCTGTTCGGAATCTGAGGTAACGCTTATATCGTAAGATACGCTGTTTCTTTGATTTGATAAATGCCCGAGACCACAACTGATTACATTTACGTGGAGATTGGATGTTGGGTGAAAGATGAATGTTTGGAAGCATATACGAAATTGCTGCGTTCAGTTTGTGGACTGTTTTCGTTGTCTATTTAACTTGGTATTTTACGAAGGCTAAGTATTATGCGCCATTGACTCCGCGTGAAGCGCAGATGCTTTGGCGGATTCACAAGCATAGCATCAATTGTCGCGCGAAAAGGTGGCGGGAGATTGAGTTCAAGGGAATGATGATTGGTTTCGAGTGTGAATGTGGCTACAAACATGTGCAAAAGCGGCCAATTGTTGCTGGAACAACTGCTTTGAAGATTGATTCAGTTTCTGCGTTTCGCGATTCGAACAGTCTTCCCAGGTAAGTCTGCGCTTTTTTTCTTTTTTGTTTGAGTTTCTCTGATCGTTTTGCGCATGATAATTTGACCTTGAAGATTTCCGCGAATGGGGCAAAGTTTATAGGGATCGTTTTGTATTTCATTTTTGTCGAATTAAAAATGACAAGCGTGAAATCAAAGGTTGTGAAAATCGAATGTCTGATGAATTGAAGGAAGAAATGAAGAGACTCAAAGAAGAAATAGCCGGGTTAAAAGAACAATTGAAGAGTATGGTGGAACCTGAACGTCAGCGAAGGCGGGGCATATACATTGACGTGGGCGGTCCAATTCAAGACTATGTTCAAGACGTTATGCAAGGCGTTGCTGAGGGCGTGCATGGCGAACTCGAAAGATCCATATTCATTGGTCCCAGGGGATGCAGGATGATCCACAGCGAGCATTCAATGCAGGAAACTGAAGAGGAGAAACCTGATTTCGGAAAAGTTGCGGAAGCAATGAGTGCTCTTGGACATGAGCATAGATTGAAAATTCTGAATGAGCTGATGAGCGGCGGCAAATATATCAACGAGTTGCAGGAGAAACTTTCTGAAATCACTACAAGTACGCTCTCAAGCCACCTTAATGTGCTTGAAGAAGCTGGGTTGGTGGTTCAGGAGAAGGTCAGAGGAAGATATCTGATCACGATTCCTGGACGAACAGCTTACAAGATGAGTATGCAAGTCACGAAGCTTCTTGGAAGGAGGAATGGCGAGTAATGTGGGAAGGTTACGAAGTGTCTGGAGCAGTTTACAAGACAAAAGAATCTGTAACTCTGTGCAAGACGGATCAGGGCTTCGTTGAAGTCGACAAGGATACTCTAGCTGTGCCTATCACACGCGGTGAGAGACGAGAAGGGTACGTGTTTCATGGACACGGCAAGCTAGTTTTAGACGCGATCGTTGAGACTGAATCAGGTGCTGTCGGAGAGCCTATCGAGAAAGAACTCAGCAGCCCCTTCCTCATGCTCGGAGACATTGAACAGCCCCAACAGCACATGGACGAAGCAAGCGCTGATGACTTGACGAAGAAAGGCTATCAAAACGAAAGCGAGTTTGTTGACAAAGCGAAAAGTTGTCTTGAAAAGTCGTTAACGAGAGGAAGAATACATAGAGGCACGTGTTGCGGTCACTTTGAAGGATCGATGTTCATGTTTCCCAACGAGACAGGCAGGTCGGATATGCTGATTCTTCACGGTTCAAACCTGATCTATAAATCAAGAAGCATGGTCTTCATATCGCACAAAGGCAAAAGCATTCTGAAAAGCCCAGAACATGTTGCAATGTCGCATAATGGAAAATGCATTCTCATCGGACGATAACTCTCCCTCCCCCTCACTTTTTTCTCTGTAAGACTAGACTTCGCACGCCAGCTTGAATTTCTGATCTTGTCAAATTTCTCGGCAAAAAACATAAATTGTTAAATGGTATATTACATTAATGTTGATCTGTGGTAGGGGAAATGAAGACTGCCATTGAGAGGAAATGGATGGGTATTGCCCTTCTTTCTGTAGTAGTTCCTGTCGGTATGTTAGTGGCTTTCAAATTTTCAGATATGTTTCGTGGGCCTAACGAATTGTCAACTATCGAATATCCGGTACTCAATTTAGACTTTGAGAGGCCTTGCGGTATGATAGATTTGAACAAATCACTTCACAGAACCACTTTAATAGGAGATGAAGCATCTGTCACTTCTGATTTCTCAATTGGTCATTATTCCACCAATCTAGACACACTAGACCTAGGCATCAACATTTCAGCCAGTGTCTCAGACGGTTTCGTTAAGAACCTTCACATGATATTTGAAGAAGACTGCAACTGTTCGGAGATTGTGTGGGCTGATCTTAACTCGCTTTATGATAAACCACCATTTACTTCTTATGTCATAGAGAATCTTCGTTATGAGAATCACGTTCACCTTACATGGGGTGCTGGCGTGAAGGCTCGTCTTTGGCTTTCAGGCGTCAATCAACCTAAAGCAATTCGTTTCACAGGTTTTGCTGATTGGATGTTTCAGCATGTGGAAAATGAGACTCATATTCTTCATTTTAGAAGTGAACTGGTCTATTACAATGGCACACACTACGTGAAAGTGGTTTTGCCCATTGAGACTACTATATGGCCTGACGCTGGTGACAGTTTCGAAACCGCTAGAGAGATCACAACGGGCGATCAAAATGGTTATCTATGGGTAGTTGAGGACCCAGAAGATTGGTACAAAATAGAAGTGAAAAATGGACAGGCAATCCCACTCAACGCAACACCAGCTCCTCAGCCAGGTCCGTGGCAAGACCTAGAAGTATACCTCTACAACCCGAACAAGGAACTTGTTGCAAGTGCCGCCGAATCGGAAATCGACTACACTCCAGAGACGCTCAATTATGCTGCGGACATATCTGGCTACTGGTACATTCAAATCGTGAAGGTACGCGCCGGTGGAGGAGGACTCTATAGACTGTCTGTGAATCTAGCGGGTGAATCCAGTTGAAACGATCTCTTTTTTCGCTTTAAGTGATGACTGGAAAACTGACATATACCTCCATGAAGCCATCGACTTAACTTTCTTCTTAGTGCTTTACCGAAACGTCGAGGGTTTATCTTCGTCATAGAAGGGACGTAACCCTCTTAAACGCTAGAATTGCTAAAATCAAAATCACCAAGAATTCCGAAACAAACAGCAAACACCGCCCCCTCAACTTATGTTGAACCTATTTATAGGGGGGGTTAAAATTTGAACACGCGCATCAGTAAAGCCTCTCTTCTGTCGTGATATATTTTGCAGACTGGAATATCCCACTTATAACAAAACCCACACTAGCTAACCTTGAGGAAGACCTCAGCTTAAGTCAAAAACTATCTAACCGTGGGAAAAGCAAATGGCCAAGCTACTCAACTTCGTCTTTCAATTCCCTCCGATACAAGGAGTCTTCGACACAGGATGCGGAGTAGTCTACATCTTCGGTGAACTTCACGAAAGCGAAATCGAAAACATAATAGCACATGAAACATTGCATTTTGTATTGATGAAAGTAGCTGGAAAGAGAGCAAGCCTAAAACTGGACAGAATTCACCAACAAGTCGAATAACCAGATGCCAACAAACTCAGACTGACGAGTTTCCCTTTCCTGTTAATACATCAAGTCTGTCTAATGCTTTTTTGAATCCCTCATTCGTAATCTTCACATACATATCCAATGGAAGCAGTTCTCGACTAACAATCCTAAGCGTCTCTTCACTCATCTTGCCAGTTTGCACAAGCTCTTTTCCAGCATTCTTTGTTGCTTCCAGTACGTCTTGAACAGGATAACCTTTTCTTAGCATGTAGCCAAAAGCTGGACCATGAGGTCTCAACAGTGCTCCCGCATAATCCCAATGTGCATTCTTACAAATGGCTTTCACGTGAGCAACCAGCAGGTCAAAATTGTCCATCTCCCAAAACCCACAATTAGAAACAAGCACAACTTTCGACCGCTTATATCCTTGGCGTGGTGGATGTCTGCAATGATTTTCCTCCATTTCAAAATACGGCTCCATAATCGGGATCAGACGATCGATAACGGTTTTCATCGGTCCAGGCATGCCATCAACATAAACTGGCGCGGCAAACACCACAATATCAGCTTGCTGTAACTTCGGCAAAAGCATTTTCATGTCGTCATCCTGAACGCATTTACTAGGAGTTCTAGTCCAACAGCCTTTCTCGCCGAGACAAGGATTAATATTGAGTCTGGATGTATAGAACAGCTCTATCTCGACTTTTTCTTCTTTTAGCCCTTCAAGAAACGGGTTCAGAATTAGAGCAGTGTTGCCTTTGTCCAAGAGCGGACTGCCATTGAAAGCTAAAGCCTTCATGCAGGTCACCTTCCTAATACGATCTCGGTATACACGACAAATGAACGCGTGCTTATTATCTTTCCACATATTAGAATTCGCGATTGCATCCAGTGGGGAAAAACCATATATGTTTCTGAAAGCTAATGTTGATTAGAGGGCGACTTCTGAAATGAAAAATCTCGAAATAAGAGATGTTACCCTCGAAAACTTGGACGCTCTAGTTGGCTTATGCGTTCCGCCGGAAAGCAAGAGCGACCCGCTTTTTATTGGCGGAATGAAGAGCAAGAAGAAGTGGGCAAAGCAGGCGTTAGAGCGATATGGAAGCATAGGCAAACTCGCCTATGTAGACTCAAAACCCGCAGGACTAATACAATACCAGCCCAAACAAGAAGAGAAAGTGACTGAGATAGTCTGCATCTTCGTGCCAGAACAACAGAACATGAGAAAAGGAATAGGAAAAAACCTGCTGAAAGCACTCATACAACATGCCAACAGACCACAACCCATATTCAACGATAACTCTCCGCTTGCGCTTGTAACGTGGGCTTTTGAGGTTCCAGGCAGGTATACCCAAAGCGAATTTTACAGGAAAATGGGTTTCAAACAAGCGAACGACCGAGACCCTCATCTTCTGTATTACCCGTTGGAGAAAGGATACGTCTATAGTCCTAGAACGAAATCATTCACGCCTCAGGAAGAAGACAGAGGGAAAGCACTGATCTTCTACGATCCGTCATGCCCATTCTGCATATACTTCTCAGAGAAAATCAAAGACTCAATAAGACAAGTATCCCCAGACGTCTCAGTACGGATGATAAATAAATTCGAAGAGCCAAAAGAAGTGGAAAAACGCGGGCAGACTCCGTATTGCGCAGTCAACGGAAAGGCGATCACAAGCTTCTTCATGGACAAGGAGAATTTTCAGAAAGAAGTCAAAGTCGCACTTGAGCATTGAAGGCGTAAGAAGACAACGAGCTCTACTGGGTTTCGGCGCAGACGAAGCCTGATTTCTGAAGCTCTAAAGGACATCCGCCACCACAAATCTGCAGTTGCGGGCAATCCTTGCATTTTGGCTCAACATACTCTCTCTTTCTTATGCTCACGGCAAGCGGAGTGTTCCAGATTTTCTGCCACTCATCCTTCAGAATGTTGCCCAGATTTTCGAAGTAACTCTGGCATGGATAAACGTCGCCATTCGGTCCAATGCACATGTTTATCATTGCCGCAGAACAGGATTTGACGCCTAAGCCCAAGCTAACGGGATCGAAGCGACAATATTGCGTGGGCGTGTACCACAGGAATTTCAAGCCGAGGCGATTGGCTTTTTCATTCACTTTAGGCAGCGACTCCTTCAGGGTTTCCAATGATACCGCAAACTCCTCACCTATCTCGCTGGCTTTGCCTGAATAGATAAGGCTGTTGCATCCGAAGCCCATGACGCCGATTTCTTTAATGAAATCAATGGTTTCTGGGAAATCGTCAATGTTGTACTTGTTTAGAGTGGTGTTTGTGGTGACGTAAATTTGAGTCGAAACTGCATTTCTAATGCCTTGAACAGTCTCTTTCCAGCTACCCTTCGCACTTGTGATTCTGTCATGAATCGCAGCCTTATGCGACTCAAGTGTAATTTGAACAAAGTCTAAACCTGCCTTTTCAAGGGTTTTCACGTAGTCCATGTCCTTAAGCCGTCTACCATTCGTAATCAAGCCGGTTACGATTCCCTTGTTCTGCGCATGCTGCAACAGCTCGGGCAAATCATCGCGGAGAGTAGGCTCGCCGCCAGTGAAAGTCGCGATAAACACGCCTATTTGGTGCAGACGATTGATGACTTCTTTCCATTGTGTAGTTGTCATCTCTTCAGTTTCGTGTGGACCGCCAGCATAACAGTGCACACAGTCGTTTTGGCAGCGAAAAGTCAATGCTAGATCCATGCGGAGCGGTGCAGAATATTGTTGCGTGAAAGGTTCTACGCTTTTCACATCGAGAAAGGATATTGGACAAACCTTTTCTGTTTGCGCTAAAGTGCTTATCGCATATACGAGTCTTTCGTGTTCTTTCGAAGCAGTTTTCGCGTCCACACGGTACATTTGCCTAAGCTTTTTGACAGCAGCTTCAGTGGGCATTCCTTGCATGAGAAAATATGCATGTGCAGTTGCCGTTTCGTTCAAGTAAAGTACAGTGTTTGCATTGATGACCAATAATCCTTTTCCGTCTGGCTCAACTCTGAGTTGAAGCGCCATGCGTGCAAACTTGCCCTTTCCACGGTATGTGTAGCGACCATAAGGAATCTTTGGAGCGCAAAACATTCTTTTCAGAAAGCTCATGATTTATGATCCTCCATTAACCTACTCCGCCGCCTGCACAGGCGCAAGCACAGGACACACACGCACAAGCGCAGGCACAAGCATGGCATGCGCAGACACACGTGGCGTTTTGATGCGCTGGCTCGTGTGATGCTTTGGCTGGCTGCGGGGCAGCAACGATGGCGTTGGCGAATTTCTCTATGTTGACCACGATGTTATTTGATGTCTGTTCCAATGAAGTTGCGATGTTGTTTGCAAAATCTGCTCCAGGTATTGTGGGGGGTTTGGCGGCTTGCGTTGGGGTTTCTATGTTGGGCGTGTAGGTTGGGTGCGGTTGATAGTGTTGATAACCGTACCAGTACCATAGCCATGCTGGATTTGGCGTGAAGAGGCGATCATGGAACATTGTCTCTGTTCTGGACTTGACATTGGGGTCAAGTAGAAGCCACAATAGCTGTTCATCGTAGGCGTTTGAGGCTAATTCTGATGTCCCTGCTTGCTCGACTTGCTGCCAAGCTTTGGTCACAACACCCTTGTGGTAGTCTATGGTGTCGCGTCTGCAGTATCCGCGCATCTTCTCTTCCACATTGTCTCTGAGCGCAATAACTGTTTCGGCAAGTCTTTCTTCGTCCAGCGTTCCATCTGGCTTTATCGCTCCTAGAAAATCAATTTCGTAATATCTGAGGTTCGACTCGTGGGCTTTCACGTTTCTTTCAAATTGGGGCATTGTTCGCAGTTTGACTGACGGCTTGGTGGCTTCAACCCAGATCGCTCTCTTCTTCAGAAGGCTGTAGAGTATCTCGGTGACTATTTTGCCAGGTTTCATATCCAGCACGTAAGAAGCTTCAACGGCTGTCAAGCCATGTCTTATTCCGAGAGTCTCCATGCTCAGCACGGGTGCAAAATACCGTTTCTTGCTAGCACCTATTGCTACTATTGCCACGACAAATATGATGCCGAAGAAGATCAAAACGTAAGGTAAGAAGTTTAACGGGTTTATTCCGACTGCCGGTTGTCCTCCTCCGGGCGGCGTATAGTCTGGAAGGTACTGTTTAGGAAAAGAGACACCAACCTCATAATCCTCGCCTGGCGTCCAGTTTTGCTTTTCCCAGAAGATTGCCAATCTGCCGTCAGGTTCATTAGAAGTGCTTGTCCATAAGACTTGAGTTGTTGTGACCATGCTTTCCGTGACGTTCGGAGGCAGGACAATGGAGACTCTGAGATCTTGAACGATGACTTGCCACCATGTTGGTTTGAAGAGCATGCCGAAGTTCGTTTGGTTGTCATTGTATACCATGTGGGCAACGTTTGTGGTGAGCGTGAACCAAGTTGTGTTTCCAGCAGTCAAGGGTTTGTTAAGGTTGACTCTTACTTGGTATTGGGATCCTTGACTTGTGTCAGAAGTTGTCAGCACGTTTCCGTATTGATCTGCGGCGGGTCCAATGGTGAAGTCTTGTTGAGGTTGTCCCACGGTTACGTAGTTGATGTTGTCCCCAGAATCCAGCGTTATGCTAATGTTATAGAACAAGTCGATGGAACCGTCTTGGTTTATCCAAATCTTAGCCCATTCCTGTCCAAGATGATAGGTTCCGCTCCAAGCAAGTGCAGTAGGGTTTGCCAGAGCTATGAAGTATAATGCTAGACTAAGTGCAAGAATGAAGTGATGGTTTTTCACCATTTTGGTTCCTCAGCAACCTCAAACGTGTGCCCGCAGTACGGGCAAGTTGCATAAGGCACGCCAGAAACAATCTTGATCCGATTTGCATCCACAGAGGCACTGCAATTGGGGCATTTGAGCTGGACAGCCTTCATGTCTCCAGAAACCTCAAGCTTCTGCACTATCGTAGTAGGTTTTTTGCTTATGTAATGAGCGACTCCGAAGCCCACGACAAAAAGCATGGCAGAGACAACTAGTCCTGTTGGCCAATAGTTCGTAGCAAAAGCGAATATGATACCGAAAAAGAAGAGCACGATAATTAAGATTATGCCTATTATTGTTTTGAGATTCACGGTTAGGCTTCAATGAAAATCAACTAATTTAACCTTGCTCTAGACTATTTGCGATAGCAGATGATGGGACTTGATTGTTCATATAGAAAAGTCATGATGCGTCTGTTCCTGTTTCTTCTCTGAATTGCAGCTTGTAGAATGAGCTATACAATCCTTTCTTGCGCATAAGCTGTTCATGGGTGCCTCTTTCCACTATGGATCCATGATCAATTGTTAAGATTTCGTCGCAAAGCCTGATGGTTGAAAGCCGATGAGCGATTATTATCGTCATTCTGTTGCGCATCAATTTCTTCAGGGCTCTTTGTATTACCAGTTCGGTGTAGGCGTCAACTGACGACGTTGCCTCATCCAGCACCAAGATTTCTGGATTTGCAACTAGGGTTCTGGCAAAGCTTATGAGTTGTCTTTGGCCTATGGATATGTTTGAGGACCCTTCCTGTATCATGTAGTCGTAGTCGTTGGGAAGCTTCATTATGAAATCATGAGCACCGATGGATTTTGCGGCATCTACAACTTCTTGGTCTGATGCTTCAAGTTTGCCGAACCTTATGTTCTCCTTTATGGAAACAGAAAAGAGAAATGAGTCTTGTAGCACTATGCTCATGCAGCCTCTTAAAGAGGCAAGTGGGATGTCTCTTATGTCATGCCCGTTGATGAGTATTCTGCCTTCGTCTGGATCGTAGAATCTGGCGAGAAGGTTGATTATCGTGCTTTTTCCTGCGCCAGTCTCGCCGACGATCGCCAATTTCATGTTACGTTTGAGAGTGAAGCTGATGTTCTTCAGAACTGGGACGTCTATGTCGTATGCGAAATTGACGTTTTCAAATTTGACTTCTTCTATCATTGTAGTGCAACGCTCCTTTCGGGTAATGGATCTAAGATCTCGACTTTTGTGTCTATCAAGTCGAACATTCTTTCAATTGCAGACATAGCTGACTGGTACTGGTCGTACATGGTTACAAGGTCTACCAGTGGCATGAAATACGCAAATTGATATTCGGTGAAGGCTACTAGGACTCCTAGTGTGATTGTTCCTGTCAAGAGGGCATTGACCCCGTAGAACAGAATTATCATTGTTCCAATGAGTCTTAATCCTATCACGAAAGGCGTGTATGACGAGCCTATTAGAATGGCTCTGATTGTCGCTTTGACGTTTTCGTTTTGGCTTCTCAGGAACTTTTTTTCCGTCTCTTTCTCTTGCGCGTAGGCTTGAGTGACTTTTATGCCTGCTAGGTCTTCCTGCATTCTTGCTGTCAACCCTGACGTGGTGATCAACGTTCTTCTGTAAGCAGCTCTTGAGTATTTTCCAAGGAACCAAACCAGCACTATTGCCACAGGTAGAACAGTGATGGCAAGAAGTGACAGTCGAAGGTCAAGGTAGAACATTATAGCGAAAGCACCTAAGATTGAGGAGATGTCTAGGAGGATGCTAGTGAGTCCCAATCTGAGGAAAATCCTAACAGTGTTAGCGTCGTTCGTCGGACGAGAGATAATTCTTCCAGCTTCGCCTTCTGAAAAATACCTAAGAGAAATGACCTGTAGTTTTTCCATCATGTCGTCTCTCATTTTTGCAACCACGTTTTCTCCGACTACTCGCATCTGATAGGTTTGGATGTACTGAAACAGATAGTTGCCAATGATAATAGCGGCGAACAGGGGGATCCACCATATGAAGCCTGAAAGGTTCTTCGGCGTTATTATTCGATCGATGGCTATCGCGTGCATGTACGGTGAAGCCAGTCCGGTCAGTGCACCTGCCACGGTGGCTGATATGCCGATTATGAGGTTTTTTCGGTGGGCTTGAGCATACTTGTAGACTCTTCTGATTAGCACCCGATCAGGAACGGTTCTTTTTCTTCTCTCTTCCTGTTTTGTTGAAAATGTCCCGTATGAGCTTGACACTATGCGTCACCTGCATCCTCTAGAATCGGTGAGGCTTTTTGGACAAACTGTGTTTCATAGACCTTCTTGTATACGCCGTTTTTTGCTATGAGTTCGTCATGCGTGCCAAATTCAGCTACTGAACCGTTTTCAAGGACCAGAATTTTCTCAGCCGTTTTTATTGTTGAGAATCTCTGTGCGATTATGAGGGTCGTTCTTGTCTTTGTTGCTTCTTCTATTGCAGACTGAATTTCCTGCTCCGTCTTTGCATCCACAAAAGACAATGAGTCATCCATTATCAGTATCCTCGGGTTGCCTACAAGCGCTCTGGCTATCGTCACTCTCTGTTTTTGGCCTCCTGAAAGCGTTACTCCTCTCTCTCCTACGGGCGTATCGTAGCCCAATGGAAGCGATTCTATGAATTCGTGTATTCTGGCCGACTTTGCAGCTTTGACTATTTCATCCATCGAAGCGTCAGGCTTACCGAAAGCAATGTTCTCGCCGATCGTTCCGGAAAACAAGAAAACATCCTGCAAAACGACGCCTATCTGCTTCCTAAGGGAAGCAAGTTTGAATTCGCGTATGTCTGTGCCATCTATTTTAATATTGCCTGATTGGATGTCATAGAACCTTGGAATTAAGTATATCAAAGAGCTTTTTCCTGACCCTGTTGCCCCGAGTATTGCTATTTTTTCACCAGGCTGCACTGTGAAAGTGACGTTGTTTAGCACAGGCCTGTCTTTGGCGTATCCAAACGTGACGTTTTCAAGTTCAAGTTTTCCTTTTTCTATCTTTATGTCTTTGGCGTTGGGCAAATCCTCAACGTTTCTCGGCGCCTCTGTAATTTCAAGAACTCTTTCCAATCCTGCATATGCGGCGATCCAAGTTCCCAATGTTTGGCTTGCGTCTCTTATGGGAAAGGTGAGTCTCATCATGTATCTGGCAAAGAGAATGATGTCTCCAACCTGAGCAACTGCTAATGCCGTGCCTGGAATGCCCAATGTGTACCCTGCATACACGTAGACTAGGGCTATTCCGAGCGTCAGTATTGCTGGACCCAGTGGCATGTAGATTGATTGTATTTTGCCAGCGCTGATCGCCGTGTTCACGTATATGCTTTCTGCCTCTTTGAATCCATCTACAATGTCTTTTTCTCGACGGAATATCCTGATCGTTTTCATTCCAACGATATTTTGTTGTATGTATGAGGTTAATCTCCCCATTATCAGCTGCATGTTTCTGAAGAGAGGCATCGTGTCTATCCAGAGGCGTGCTGTAAAATAGAAGATAAAAGGCATCGTAGCCATGGCAATAAGTGTCATGATTGGGCTTATGGGGAGGATTATCGCGATAATGATGATCGTTGTGAAGACAGCGTTGAGAACAGTGCCAAGCCATGTTCTCAGAAACATGTCTACCAATTGAAGATCCACAGTCGCCCTTGAAGTAAGATCACCCACGGCGACAGAATCGTAGAAACTGAAGGATTTGCCTTGAAGCGAACGATAGTATTCTGTTCTTATGTCCCGCACAATGTACTGAGACATCACACCATGCACGAAAATCAAGATAAAGTTTGAAATGGCGTAACCAATTCCTGCAAGAATAATGACCAACAGATAGCCCGGTAGAAGACCAAGGTTAGATGGAGGTCCTATAACGTTGATTATGATGTATGTGGTGTACAATGGTTCGATCGAGAACAAAATAGATCTTATTACTGCAAGAATGACTATTGCCACGACGAACCAGTAGTACCTCCTGTGGTATTTCATCAGTTGCTTGAAAGCCGAAAAAGACTGAGTGAAACCTTTCTGCGGCTTGAGCGACTTGGCATAATCTAAGAGAGGCTTTGCTATGCTCATTATGGTCTTCTTAGCATAGTCGAAGTACCTTAAATCGATATAAGGATTTTCGGAACATTCTGATCTAATGGATGTCAACTAGTGTAGGTTTAGTCCTTCTTAGGGGTAGGAACGCGAGTCTCCGTTAGTTGAGCATTGATAGGAGGATTATCAGAAGAACAGTGATGCTTTGTCAAAATCGGCACAAACTGCGGCATCTTGTTCAATCAGATTCTTGGCGCGGGGTGTGGGATTTGAACCCACGCGGCCATTTCTGACCACAGACTTAGCAGGCCTGCCCCCTACCAGGCTAGGGCAACCCCGCAACTCTTTTCGAGAACCGAGGCTCAACTTTTGCCTGTGTTCCTAGACTAATCGTGTTGATTGTCAATGCTTTAAAACTTGTCCCAACTGCTTATGTTTCTTTCTTAAAGCCTCATTGTCGCTAGGTGCGTTGACAGTAACGAAGGCAAGATTTTATCCTTGAACAACTCTACTTGAAAGCAGAGGCAGATTCAAACGTGTCTTCGCTAACCGACGCGCTCAAACGTAGCAGTGAAGTGCTCAAATTCGGGGCATCGTCGCAAATCCTCGATTACGAGCAGCATTTTTCCTCACTAAAAAACCTGTACGATGATTGGCTTGCGAGTTTCATCCGAATGAACTTCGACAGGAAAGCGGCTTCCAAAACTGCGAAAGAGTTTTTCGGTACAGACTGTGTTCGTTTTGCTGGCATAGACGGCACAATGTATTCGCGGCAACTGTTTGATCTAGTAATCTTCTTCGGAGGAGCCTACGCGTCCACGGGATCAGTAACGTTTTGTGATGATGGCAGCTGCAGGGTCAAGTATGACGAAAAGACCCTTCGCCAAAGCGCAGGCATTTCCAGCGTTATCCCAATTTACGTCAACGACATTCCAGAAATTGACCAGACCTTTTCGGAGTCAGTTCAGGCTGGAGACATTGATCCAAACAAGCCTTTGACTGATGACTCGATAGTGAATAATTCCACTATTGCCAATTGGATAATGACTTTCGCCGAGTTCTATCTAGCCTACAAACTTGCCACTGATTCAGAACAGAACATTCGCATAATCCTCTTAGACAGAAGCCTGTCCATCGAAAGAGCAAGTCTAATCTATGACACGGCAAAACGCGAAGTGTGGAAAGCAAAAAGCAGCTTAATCGGCTACAAAATAGGCAATGAACTCATAGATGTCAACGATTTGACCATCGCGCGACAATGCGTTTGCAACGAACAACTTGGGCTACCGCCACCACGCTCGGATTATTTGCGCTACGCCATAATTGAATTGGTTAAGCGACAGGGATCGTTGACAGAGAAACAAATCTTGGCTGAACTTGGCATATCCGATGAGAAGAGAGCTAGGAGGGCACGGAGATATCTTGCCAAATCGGTAGAAGAAGGTATCATCTGTGAGGAAAAGGAAGCCCACATGCTGAATCCCAAGCATGTGACGACGTCTGGACGCATCAGAAAACTTGTGACAACAATCGGCGACAGGTTCTTCTTCACCAAAACAGCAGATGTCAGAAACAGTAGTGTCATGAAAATCGTGAAAGATGGAAGGGAACACTGGCTCACAACAGTTGATATTGCGTTTTTGACGCTTTTTACGTTGCACATGCTCATGGAGGAATGCTGGAAAAGGCGAATCCTACTTGTGGGTATAACGAAGGATACGGCTGCAAGAGACTTCAAACGCCAACTTGTTCCCATAATGTATGGCGAGGGCATGTTGAAGAAAGCTTTTTCACGAACTGAATTTGATAAGTTGCCGAACACTGATCGCATGATTTTGCAGTCAGCAAGCATACTCAACACTTCGAAAGTTCACCCACCATGGAGTCTGATTGAGTATGACTCAGCGTTTAGAACGATGATACCAGATCGGCAAGGTCGTCAAGGCTACGTTTCAGGAGCCATAAAAAACCGTATGAGTCTTGAGAAAACGTTTTTGAAAACTTACGTGCAGTTGAGCCAGGCAAAGTCTGATCCAATGCTGCGAAGCAATGTTCTGCTCATAGATCGTTTGGTCTATCCAGAATACGATTATAAGGTTGAGAACGTGACAAAGTTTTTGAACGAGTTTGGTGGAGCAGAGGAACCTGTTGAGGTTATTTTGTTCAGAAACAAAGATCAAGTGAATAAGCTTCAGGATTTGGTGATGAGTGTTCTGGTTGTGATGGCTCCGTCGAGTATTCCTGAGGCATTTGGGCACAATAAGCCTCTGTTTATTGCAGATAAGGTTGCGAAGTGGAATTACAGCCAGTTTAAATGCATTGTTGACACGACAGCAGGCTGGATAGTCAATAATCATAAATTGAGAAAGTTCGTATTCTACATGAGCACGTTTAGAGAGAGGAGAGCCACGTTTGAAGCCGCAAGAAGAGAACAAGTTTAACACCGACTGCTTCACGGATTTTGAAGGCAAGTTCAATGCACGCCTCGCAGCAGTCATGCCCAGATTCTTCGCAGCAACTGAAGAAACTAAGGTTGCAGGAACCAGTGCCCGTTACCAGTGTCGAGTAAAGATTGAGTATCAGAAAGACCTTATGGGATTGCTTGAGGAAGGCATGCTTCTGGCAGTGAAGAATTTCAAGCAAGTTGACAAAGGTTGTGACAGATACACGCTTATGGAGGTCAGCCGCGTGTGGCCTGAGCATTTCGGGTTGCGCGGGCTGTCAGATCATGGTTACTATCCGATGCAGTTTGAGATTATCGAGCAGTCTGAGGATGATTGGCAGACTAATGACACTTCTACGATGATGATTCAGATTGATGCTATTCCGATTAATTACGATTTGATTTTGAACGAGGAGTGCGAATTCAAGTTTGTCAAGGGTTTTTCCTATCCTGTAGTGGGCAGTTCATGTTACATTTTGAACAGTGAAATGATTAATCGCATGTACAATCAGAAAATAGCTGAAAAGTATGGTATTGATACGAGTAAGACTACGGAAGATGCTCGGGCAGATCCGAGGCTTGGCTTGATTAAGATGTTTGAGGCAAGCGAGACAGCGATTCCGATTTACGTGGATTTTGAGAAGCTTGTCCGATATCATTTTGGAGTTTTTGCGTTTACGGGTGGTGGAAAGAGTAATTTGATGTCAAATATTCTACGTAGGCTGTTGTTGCATACAGATAATACGAAGGTTATCGTTTTTGACATAAGCTGTGAGTACATTTTTCTTTTGCTGGATTTGCTTGCTGATCCGAACTGTAATGCTAAGGTGGTTCTTGAGCATCGGATTGATTCGGTTCAACAGTTCTTTAACTCTGTTGTTAAGCCTAGGGAGTATGAAACTGATGAGCGCACGAAGCATGGACTGCAATGTATCATGGATCAGGGTAAGCTTGCGTATTATACGAAGCCGAGGCAGCAGGTTCCCACTTACAGCCAATTCATGGATCAGGTTGACAGTCAGAGAAGCGGCAATGTAGATAAGCCGCATTATTTGAATGCGATTGACTCGATTCATGATGCTATTTTGGAGTATGTTGAGGAGCATGGTTTGAGCGAGAATCAGAAGGTAAATGAAGACTTCGTCAACTACATAGCGCAATTAGCTACTGACACGGTGACGCAGTTTAAGGTGCATGACAAAAGCGGGCTTTATGCTTGGGCAACCACGCGAGGCACGATTCTTGATATCATAAAGAAGGGTGAGGAAGAGGTTGCGAAGGAAACTGGTGGCTTGACGGTTGAGAGGATTCGGGAGCTTCTTGAAGACAAGACGAAGTTGATTTGCGTGTCTATTTCAGACCCATTTGCGATTAAGGAGCTTGCTATTGAGTTGACTCAGGATCTGTTGATTCGGAGGAAGCGGCGTTTCACGGTGAAGCCGTATATTTTGCTGGTTTTTGATGAGGCGCAGGAGTTTATTCCGAGTGTGCAAGGTGGGATTGAACGGGAATGTTCAGAGCAGATTGAGAGGCTGCTTAGGCAGGGTAGAAAGTACGGGTTGGGCGTTTGTATTGCTACGCAGAGGGTTGCTTATTTGAATACGAATGCTTTGCAGCAGCTGCACACGTATTTCGTGGGGACGTTGCCTAGACCGTATGATAGGAATTTGATTAGTGAGACGTTTATGGTGGATAAGGGAATTTTGGAGAAGACTTTGGAGTTTGCGCCTGGCGAGTGGATGCTGTCAAGCTACATAGCTACGGGTATGGAGAACGTGCCCATATTCATCAGAGCAGACAATGCAGAAATAGAAATAGAAAAGCACCTAGCAAAAAACACGCATTAGATTCATGCTTAACCGTTGAAAACCTCCCCAATATCCGTAATATAGCTAACAAAGTTCTAACGGAGGATTGCTTTTGTTTTCACCCAAAACGACGTGTTCTCTTCCAGACGTGGAGGCAGGCAGCTTCGAAGTTTTTTGAACTGAGACTTAAGGAGGTGGTCTTGTTCCAAGTTTCACCGATTTTTCTATGGTCTCGGTTCCTCTTACAATACTCAATATCACGGTTTCGTTGGGTACAGTGTTTTCTTCAAGATAGCTTGTTATCTCGTCGCCATTTCTCATGCGAGAGCTGTTGATGCCGATTATTATATCGTTAACTTGAATGCCAGCGTCATATGCAGGACCGTTTTGGGTTACTTCAGCTATTCTCCAACCATAAGTAACATTCACACCATTTTGCGTAGCCCAATCGTAATCCATGTCTACTCCAGCCACTCCCAAATAGGAATGATCTGTGTAGCTACCGTTCTCGACAAGTGCAGCTATTTCCTTGAGTATCGTGTCTGACGGAATGGCGAAGGCTAAGCCTTGAGAGTCTTGAACGATGGCCGTAGTGATTCCAACGACCTTCCCGTAAGCATTCAGTAGGGGACCGCCTGAATTTCCAGGGTTTATGAGCACGCTTGTCTGTATGATGTTCGATATTCTGTATCTTCCAATGTACTCTTCCTCAGTGATTGACCTTCCGAGTGCACTG
>Ga0335070_10001978_pt1 | contig 23813 bp, 18 predicted proteins | sample Lox_Sample_13_FD_206722 | JGI IMG/M metagenome (GOLD analysis project Ga0335070, IMG submission 206722) | Soil microbial communities from Loxahatchee National Wildlife Refuge, Florida, United States - Lox_Sample_1.3 | ecosystem: Environmental > Terrestrial > Soil > Wetlands | place: USA...
GAGGTGCGCCTGCGTGCGCTGAAGTGGCTCCCCACAGCGCCGCAAGCTTGCTGCCACGACCTTCGCATGCTGGAAGGTGGCGCTCCCCAGACCGGAAGTCGTCCGTCAACACGGACCCGAACAGGGCCAGCCGGCGAATGTGATGCCGCCGGCACAACGCCGCGACTCGCTCGCGGTCGATCGTGATCTTGGCGCCCATGGATATGCCCATACCATATTCAATGCAGGCGCTGGAACCGATACCGGCGGTTCGGTCACTGCTCCGCGGCTCGGCGTTCATCGAGAGGCGGTTCGAGCCTTGGTCAACACCTGGTTGACTGCCCGTTGCATGCGGTATACGGCGATTCTGTCCGTACCGCATGCGACTTGGGAATCTCTTCGCGCGTGCCCCCGTCGCGTCAGGTAGGCGACGGTATGACTGATTGGGCGTCAACACAGGCCAGCCGGCGCAAGCTGATTGCACTCTTTGCCATCGTTGTTCTGCACTTGTGCATCGCGCCCCGGTTGCTGGCGGCGCTCACGGTGGCGGAGATGGCGGCCGAAGTTGGTCTCACGCCGGAGGCACTCGCCCAAGTCGAGCAGGGCGAGATCGTCGACACGACGCCGACCGACCGCTCCGATCGCGAGTTGTCAATCGGGATGGTTTTTCTGGTGCGGGCTCCACTCGAGCAGGCCGTCCAAGCATTTGAGCATGGGAGCGATCTCAAGGCGGACCCGCACGTCACCATCCTGCACGAGGTGAGTGGCGCAGGGAGGCTCGCCGATTTCGAGGCTCTACGGCTCACCCCGCACGGGAACGCCGAGGCCCAACGCTACCTCGACGCCGCGCCCGGCCAAACACTCAACCTCTCCACCGCGGAGATCGCCGCGTTCCGCGCGCTCGGCGCGGCACAACAACAAGACGTCGAGGCGCAGTTCCGCGAGATCCTCCTCGCGCGCTATCGCGCCTATCGCGCGCAGGGCGTGGACGGCATCGCACCATACGACCGTGGCGACGGCGGGCAACGCAGCCCAGCGGAAGAGCTGCGGCGGCATTCGGCCGCGAAGATCCTCGGCAAGTACAGTCCGGCGTTCCGTGACGTGCTCGTACACTACCCGGCCGCTCGGCCCGCGGGCCTCGAAGAGCGCTTCTACTGGCAGGTCTATAACCTCGACGACCGTCCGAACCTCACGCTGCGACATCGTATGGCGCTGCCGATGGACAACGGGTTCGTCGTCGCCGACCGCGAGTTCTATGTCAGCCAGGGCTACAACGCCGAACAAGCGCACGCCGCGTTCCTTTCAGACAAGGACGGGACGATGGTCTTCTACGTGACTGGCACCTCGACGGACCGGGTCAGCGGATTCGGCACATCGGCCAAACATGCGATCGGCCGGCGCATGATGACGCGCGAGATCCAGGCCACCTTCAATCGGATGCGCGCGGCGTTCGGCGCGCACTGACGGAAAAGACGCCGGCGCTCACGAGTGCACTGCAGAATAGATTCGCTCGAGTGCCGCTTCCCAATTGTCCTGCGGATCGATCAGGAGGAGAGTCGTGCAGGAGGAGCTCGCCAGCAGTTCGTCGACCATACTCTCCCAGGCTCGGTACAACTCGATGATCGCTTGACGGCCCGTCAGACCACGGCGCCGCGCCCACGGGAAGTTTGCAACGTAGGCCGTGTTCTGGGAGGCCCAGGCTGCACCGCGCTCGCCATGCACGCGCGCCACCGCCTGATCGATGTCGCTCGGTCGCAGATAGATGAGCAGCGGGTCAGACGGTCCGATCTCGCTCTCTATGCTCGCGAACACCGCCTTGACCTCCTCGGTCGGCACCCCGTCGAGGAAGTTGGGCAGCACCGAGTTCTGCAGGAACGCGCTCTCGAGGATGACTGTTTGCCGGCCGCTGGTGCAGCGGCTGGCCAGTCGCGCCCATTGATCCAAACCGTACACGCTCGCATCCGTTGCCACGCCGTCCTTGCCGACGTCAGGCGGCGCCGTCGTACCGAAATGAGCCCTGAGCAGATCGATTGCCTTGGCACGGATCGGATGATCGTCCGCAAACTCGTGATAGAGGCACACGTCGTCGCCCTGACTGGCGAGCCACTTCGCCAGCGTCGCCGCGGTCGTCGACTTCCCCGCGCCGATCATGCCCTCGATCAGGATCAAACGGCCTGCCGCCATACCGCGGTCAGCAATCCCCGTGAGAATCAATCGCTCTTCGCGTGGTACTCCAGCAGATCGTTCTCGAGGAACGTGGAATACGTCGCCCCCCAGCAGGCGCCGGCGCTGTTGCGCAGCTGCACGGTGACCGGCGGCGTGAACGGAAGTGTCGGCAGCGATAACGCGGCACCTTTGCCGCGCAGCGCTAGGCGTGCCTGGTGGTCGGCTCCCGTTACCAAGCTGATTTGCGTGACCCCGCTCGCCGACTGCAGGGCAGTGCGGGTGGCGTAGCGGAAGCCGTTGCCGGTGCTCTTCCAGCACGGCTTGGCGGGACGACACAGGCCACCGGCGCTAACGTCTGTCGCCATACGCAGGCGTGACGTAGCAGATTGATCGTACACGCAGAACGCGTAGGACGTGCTCGCTTGCGGCTCCCCGAAGTCGGCGATGGGGGTGAGCGGGCCCTTCTCCCAGCGCCAGCTCACTTGATCGGTGTCGTCGGGGCTCCCGTCGATCATCTGGAGGAAGGCGCGGCCCGGTGCGGCCTGGCGACACTGCATCGCAGGCAGCGGCGTTGCGCTGCCCGCACACACGCCGGCAGCGTCGCAGACGTCGCCGTTCGTGCACAGCTCGCCGTCATCGCACGGGGTATGCGCGGCTTGATTGTGGCACGTCGCGTCGCAGCAGCCGGCGTTCGGTGTTCCGGTGGGCGCGTCGCACTGCTCCGCGCCGCAGCGGATGCCGTTGCCGCACGTGCTTGACAGCGTGCAGTTGCTGTCGCAGCCGTCGCAGTCGGTCTGGTTGCCATCGTCGCAGGCTTCGTTCCCCTCGACGATGCCGTTGCCGCAACTCGGGCAGGGGCCTAGATCGCCAACGTCACCACCGGGAACCAGCTCCGGCGCCGGGCGCACCACACTGTGGTTGCCAAAGACAGGCAGGTGGCCCTCTGGGAACTGGATGGAAATGTGGCCATCAAAGGGGGGATCATTGTCGGGCGAGCGGTAACCCACAGCCATGATGGCGCCGTCGATGCGCATCTCCTTATGCGTGGTGATGTTGATCTCCCCCTCATTTCCTTGCGACCCGCTGATCGTCAATAGTCCGGTCTTGGTCACAGTGACGTCGCAACCCTCTAGGGTGAAAAAGCTGTCGTTTGAAGACACCGCGGCGGCGATGAGCAATGCGCCACTCCTGATTCCGTCGGAGCGGGCGTAGATGTCGATCGTGCCTCCAAAATAAAATTCGTCAGGAGCGCCGGAGGCGCTCGCGTCGATCGGTGCGCGTACCGCGACATCGGTGCCGGCATCCAACCGTATATTCCCACCGTAGTTCACGCCGCTGGTGTCAATGCGCGCCGCCGTCGTGATGCTGGACCCGGCCCGCATGTTAACGGTGTAGTCTCCGTTTCCTTCGCCAGTGCCGGAGCTGCGCGCATAGATACGGCCCCCCGCGGCCAGGGTAATGGCGCCGTTCACAAAGATCTCGATCGTGCCGGCCTGACCCTCCGGCCCATACGCAGCGCTCGTCCGACCTCCATCCACAGAAATCGGCGCAGCGTTCCAGAATGCCCCGCCCGCGCTGATGTCGAGATGACCCCCGAATCCCGGATAGGGGTTTGCGCCGGCGGCAGCGCCCCCGTGCAGGCTGATCGGACCCAGGCTATACACGCTGCCGTCCGCGTAGAGGTGCAGCTCGCCGCCAGGCCCAGCGCTGTACTCGGTGCTGCCATCACCGCTACTACCGCTAGCGCGGACGCCACGCACGATGAGATCGCCGCCCAAGGCACGGATATCGACCATGCCGCCCCAGCGCCCGCTCACGTCAATCGCGTCGCCCAAGTCTACCTTGCCGCTGACCGAGATATGCACCTCAGTTGGCGCGGAAATCGAGCGCCCGCCGCTGGAGAGATCGATCGCACTTCCCATCGCCGTCACGAGATCGCCCGCCGCACCGATATCCACCGGTCCCCCAAGGCCCGTGGCGGATAGTCCGCGAGCCGTAAGGCGTCCACCGATGTTCACGTTCGCACCAGACTTGATGGACACTGCGCCCGCGCCGACGACGCCGGACAGGTCGATCTGCTGCAGCACCACATCACCGGTGGTGATCACCGTCAGGGAGGCGCCTTGGTTGCCCGGCGCCGTGAATTCTTGTCCCCGCCCGTCGATGAAGGCACCGGGCAGCATCGTGAACGAGCCGGCCATGATGGTGAGACCACCAGCAGGCGCGATACGTATCTTGCGATCCTGGCCGATGGACACGGGTCGCGTCGCGAAGTCCAGGGTGCAGGAGCCGGCGATCTCGATGTCGCGGGTAATCGTACACGGCCCCTGCGCGGGGCAGCCGGGATCAACCGCCTCGATGTCGTTGGCCGTGCACGCCGGCACTGCCGCAGCGGCACGCGCGACGAGCACAGTCATCAGAACAACAAGGCTCAGCCGCATACAGCGTGATATACCACGGGCGCGTGAGCGAGCGTCAATCCCATTTTGGGGCGCTTGGCTGGCGAGCCATTTCGCGAGCTGCGCAGCTGTCGTCGACTTCCCCGCGCCGATCATACCCTCGATCAGGATTAAGCGACCTGCCACCATACCGCAGCTCGCCGGCTGCTACAGCGTACCGTCCGCAAGCATCTCCACTGGATCGCGGAGATCGAGCGCGCCGAGGTAGCCGCCGCCGTGCGCCAGCGCGTCGTGCGCCGCGTAACCGAGCAGTTCCTGGGCCTGACGCGGAAGGGTGCGCGCGATCTCCGGCGGCGTCGCGAGGTAGTGGTTTTCCTCGGTGCGCAGCCAACCGAGCACGTAGCTCAGGTGCATGCCGCGCCGCCACTGGTCCGCCGTGGTGTTCGGTCCGCCGCCGTGCAGGGTCGAGCCGAGGTACATGACGGCTGAGCCGGCCGGCATGGCGGCGATCGCAACTTCGTCCGCGGTGTGCATGCGCTCCCAATCCCAGCGGTGGCTTCCGGGGACGACGCGCGTCGCGCCATTCTCCGCAGTGAAGTCGACGAGCGCGATGACCGAGGCGATTTGCAGCTCCGGATGCGGGCGCGGCACGTGGACCCACACGAGCTCGTCGCGGTGGATGTACTGCTGCTCCGACCCGGGTCCGCGGTCGAGGATGTGCGCCAGGTTCAGCTGGTAGCGTGCGCACGCCGGGCCGAGGATCGCGTCGGACACGCCCAACAGCGTCGGGTGCATGAGCACGTCGGTGACGAACGTTGGCGACTTCGAAGCGATTGCCGTGATGTGACGCGTCCGTTCCCCAAAGAACCAGTCGAGCGCCGGGTTCAGAAACTTGCGGTCGGGCCGCACCTGCGCCAGTAGCGGATCGATCTCGGCGTTGAAGCGGGCAAGTATATCACGGCTCAACAATCCCTCGACGACCACGCCACCGTGTTCGTTGAGAGCGGCGACAACGTCTGCAATTGGATCGCTCGCGTGCATATGAATCAGCGAAGCTGCCATATGAGCTCCTCGGCTTAGTTGCACGGCCGGCGCCGTGTGACCAGTGCTTCTGTACGTGCGCTACCCATGCCCCGGCACGCCAGCAACGTCAACTGCGCAGCGTAGGGCGTAGGACGTCGAACCTGACCGCGCGAACTCAGTGCAGCGCAAGGAACGATTGGCGTGCGACCTCAAAGAGTGAGGACGGGAACAGGCCCAGCAGGACTGTGCCGGTCACCGTCAGCAGCAGCGTCGCGAACAGATAGGGGCGACTGCTCGGAGCGGTGACCTGGACGGTGCCTTCGGTCATGTACATGCGCACCAGGACGCCGACGTAGTAGTACACGGACACGACACTGTTCAGTACGCCGATGATCGCCAAGCCGGTGTAGCCAGATTTCACGGCGGCGCTGAAGATGTAAAACTTGCCCACGAAGCCGGCGAGCGGTGGGATGCCGGACAGCGACAACATGAAGACCGCCATGGCCGCGCCGAGGAAGGGGCTGCGGAAGCCGACGCCGGCGTAGTCGTCGAGGTTTTCGTTCGGTTGGCCGCGCCGCCCGAGGGCGATGACCACGGCGAACGCGCCGAGAGTCATGAACGCGTAGCCGATGAGATAGAAGAGGACGGCGCTCCCGCCATCGATGCCACCGGCGACCATGCCCACGAGCAGGAAGCCGGCGTGCGCCACGCTCGAGTAGGCAAGCATGCGCTTGATGTTGCGCTGCATGTATCGCGACATCGTCGCGGCGTTGTGCAGCCAGCGCGGTGTCGGTGCACTCTCCGCCATCCGGTTCATTCTGGAGCTCGGCGACGTACGCCGCTTCCCGACCGCGGACTCCATCGGGCACTATCTCGGCTTGACCCCCAGCGAGTACAGCTCGGGAGACACGCTCCACCGGGGGCACATCTTGAAGTGCGGCCCGGGCAGCCTGCGCGCGGCCATGCTCCAGTGCGGCTGGGCCAGTGTACGCCAGGGCGGCGATGCGACCTTGCGTGCCGTCTACGATCGGCTGGCCCCGCGCACGGGCAAGAAGCGGGCGATCATTGCCGTCACGCGCCGACTCGTCGTGCGGCTGCGCGCGCGCTGGCTCGAAGTGTTGGAGGAAGGGAGGGCCGCCGCGGCGTAGCCGGAGGAGCAGCACTCCGATCTGCGCAGCGAGGGCGGCGGATCTTCCCCGACCGCGAGTGCCTGCGCAATGCGGGCTGGTTTCCACCACGTGGTGGGACGTCGGATAGTTTTGCAGCGCTCGCTTTCACCGGGCACGGGGCTCCTGCGGGAGCCACGAATGATCATTTGGTGACCGTTCCTACGGGAACGCGCACGAATAACAGACTGGCGACCACCGTGTTCGTCTGCGCTCTCCGTCCCACCCGCAATCAGCCGCGAGAGCTGGCACTCGAGGTGCGCCTGCGTGCGCTGAAGTGGCTCCCCACAGCGCCGCAAGCTTGCTGCCACGACCTTCGCATGCTGGAAGGTGGCGCTCCCCAGACCGACTTGACACGGACCGCCATAACAGTCCGCATTGACGGCCGAATTGCCATAACCGCGAGATATCAGACGTTCCCGCTGCGGCACCGTCCCCTGGAAAAACCACCGCCGAACCTGTATACGGGCGGCCCGCGCGCGTCGGTACGCCAACCGGCACGGCGCGGGACTCGCGCCAGCGTCGTCCACAGCGCCGCTTCGAAACTCTTGGGAAACAGGATGGCCAGATCGAAACGACGTGAGCGGATCTGCGCCACGATGCCGTAGCGGTCGGCGAGCCCGCGCATGCCGCGTGCCACCGTGTAGGCGATGACTTCGTCGATCCAATGCGCTCCGTCGAAGAAGCTGGCGAGCTCTCGCTTCACCAACACCGCGAGGTGCGCCTGCGGCAAAGCCCGACGTACGGCCTTCAAGGCTGGGAGACTCATGACGACGTCGCCCAGCCAATTGACCTCCTTCACCAGTACGCGCTCAGGTAGCGGCGCCAGCATCGCCTCATGAAGGTGTCACAACCCGCCGGCAAGGGAAACGGCGCGGACCTGGGCAGCAAGATGAGTCGGCGAACAATGCGGCGCGACGGAGACTGCCACCGCTTCACAACACCGAGTGTGGATGAAGAGCGCGGAAGCCCCGGCTGCGAGGCAGCAGCCGAGGCGCGCGCTGCTCAGGCTGACAACGGCCGACGCCGTACGATTCGGAGACCAAAAGCCAGCAGCCCAAGCCCGAGCGCCGTCAAGCCGAACGACGAAAGAGCCGGGGCGCCGACCCGGGGCTGCAGCTCGAACGCGCCGATGTCTGGCGCCGCACCGAACTCGCGCCGGAAGCCGGCGCCGCGCTGGTCGTTCAGCAACCCGAGTGGATTGCTGCCGGTGTCGATCGCCGGGCTACCCGTATTGAGCGCTTGTGTGTTGGTCGGGCCGCCGTTGTTGGCCAGCGCACCGAGAAGCGGATCGACGCCGGTCTGGTTCGCGGTGTTCGTGCCGTTGATCACACCGGGCGCCAGGGCCTGCTCTATGAGCGAGTTGCTGGCATTCACCGTGCCGGCGAACCGCGCCAGGTCGCTGGCTCCGGTCACGTCGGTATTGTTCGCTACGATCGTGCTGACCAGATCGAGCTGGCCGTTGCCGGTCCCGGCGAGAATCCCGCCCTGTGAAAACGTGGCGCTGTTCCCGCTGATCGTGGAGTTGGAAATCGAGGCGAACGCGAACTCCAGCTTGATCCCGCCCACGCTGTCGGTCGCCATGTTGCCGGAGATCGTGCTGTTGATGATGACCAGATTGAAGCCGATGCTGTAGATGGCTCCCGCCTTGTTCGCCATGTTGCCGGACAGTTCGGAGTTCTTGATCGTAAAGACGCCACCGTTGGCATTGTGGAATATCGCGCCGCCTTCGTTGGTCGTGCTGTTTCCGGAGAGCGTGTCGAAGTCCAGCGTGACGTTCGCGGTGTTGTTGGCGATGGCGCCGCCGTTGCTGGTCGCTTTGGCACCGGTGAGCGTCAGACCGGAAATCGTGACGTCGATCGAACCGCTGATGTTGAAGATCCGGGCGGTGCTGTCAATTGCCAGCAGGCGAGCCCCCGGGCCTTGGATGTCGACCGAGTCGGTTATGGCGATCTCACCTGTGGTCAAGTGGATGGTGCCAACCAGCCCGGACTGAAACGTGATGACATCCGCCCCCAGGTTGGTGTTGGCGTCAATGACAGCCTGCCGCAAGCTGCCGGTTCCGGAGTCGTTCAAGTTGGTAACGACCGCGGCGGCAGCAGGAAGCGCCGCCCATGCAACGAGCACTGCCGTAACAGCGATCAGATGCGAATAGAAGCGAGCCATCGGAACCTCCCGTCGACAAAATCGGGTCCTTATGCCACATACTTCGCACCACCACAACGGGTTTTGGCCTTTTCGCCCCTGTGTCGCAATACCAGGAGACCCATCACGACATCGCCCAGCCATGTTGACTTTCTTCACCAGTCCGGGCTCAGGTGTCGTGTCGCTATTCCTTCATGAACGTGTCTAGACCCATCGCCGAGCGGAACGGACGCGAGGGGCATGAACAGTGCCGTCTCTTGGAGGGCGGATAGATCAGACGTTCCCGCTGCGGCACCGTCCCCTGGAAAAACCACCGCCGAACCTGTATACGGGGCTGATAAAACCGCCTGTCAAGCGTCGCGCGTGCCGGGGCCAGGCGAGCGGGGGTGACAACGGGCGCCCGCGTGGCCGCCTGAAGGCTGTCCGCGGCCGCGGTGAGCGTACCCCTCCCGGCCCGCTCAGTTGCGGATCCAGCCGGTGGCAGTCTCGAGGCCGGGCAGCCACACCGGCGCCCGTACTGCTGCCGGAGCGGGCGGATCGATCGGCAACTCCAGGTGCCGTAGGATCTTCTCGTGCGCCCGCCGCACAGCGTCCTGCCGACCGTGGGCGTGCGGCGCGAAGACCCCGTGGTAGACGAGCAAGTTGATGCGCGGCTTGGGAATCATCGCCGCGAGCTTCTCGAGGAACTCGCTCGGCTCAAACCGAATCGCACGCGTGCCGTCGCTCCAGGGCCGCCGCAGCCGCAGCAGCACCGCGCCGTCGGGCCCCACCTCCAGGCGCTCCTGCGCAATGGGCGGGCGCAAGACGTAGCGGCATAGATGTTCCAGCCGCTCCCGGTCGCCCGCCGGCACGGCCACCCCCGCATGCAAATCGAAGCCCTCGAAGTGGGCGTGCAATGGCCGGTCGAGGTGATTTCAGCGGCGTAGCGGTCGCGCCCCACGCGTTGCACCGGGCCTCCGGCGCGGGGTCCCGTAGCCACCCGCCCGAGGACGGCGGCACCCTGAATCGCGGCGTACATGGGGCACTCGAACAGCCGCTCGTCGAATGGCTGCGCCTCGCCGCTCGGCTCCTCCAAGTCGACGCCGTGGCGCCCTACCAGCCGAATGATGCGCCGGCGCACTGATGCCAGCACGCGTGCCACTTCGCCATCGGTCGGTGCCGGCAACGGCAAGAAGCGCCGCGGCCCCTCCGCCCCTTCGATGAACACGCCCTGGACGACCAGCGTGTGAAAGTGGACGTTGGTGTTCAGGGCAGACCCAAAGCGTTGGATGGCCGTGACCGCGCCCCCGGCGCCATCGGGAATCCCGCGCCGCTCGGCCCGGCGCCGCTCGAAGCCGAGCACGGCGCGCATGAAGACGCCCAACACCGCGCGGCACAGCTGATGATCCCAGGCGAGCGCATAGCGCAGCCGGTACGGCAGCGTCAGCACCCACTGGCGCACAGGCAAGCCGCCGAGCACGCCGTCGACCAGGTGCGCCGCCAGCTCGGCCATCCGCCGGCCGCAACACGACGGACAGAAGCCACGCCCCTTGCAGGAAAAGGCAACGAGGATCTCGCGCTCGCAGTCGGTGCACCGGAACCGGGCAAAGCCCTCCGCCAAGACACCGCAGGTGAGGAACTCGCGCAGTTCGCGCTCAACGAAGCGCGGCAGCCCCTCGCCGCCCCCGCGCAGACGCGCCTCGGCCAGGAACGTCTCAAGGTGCTCGCGGACCACCTGGTGCAGTACCGTGTCCTCGGGTCGCCGGCGCACGTAGGTGGACCGTGCGCGCCCGAGCCCGTCCCGACAGCGCAACGAGTTGGAGTGTAGGGGCACCTTGACCGGCGCAGACGCAGCCCCCATGCCTGCTGCAGTCGCTTTGCGCCGGCCTGCGATTGTTACATGCTGCCGCCAACCAGGACCGCCGCCGCAACGCAGCGATGCACTCAGAATGAGTGCATCGCCAGCGCGCGTGGCCCATGCGGCCGTCGCAGATGTGGCAACGGCCACCGCGGAGAGTCAAGCGAAATACGACTAAATAATTGCCCGATGTGAGGTCTCATATCCTAGTCTACAAGATAGTTGTGCTCAAGATGAGTCTTGCACATGAGGTGCATCGTAAGGCCTCAGTCTTGGTGGCGTGATGCTGATGAACGCCCTGGAAGCTGCCCTCTCCCGCGCAGCTGTTCCGCGCGGGAGAGGATGAAGGTGAGGGTGCCAGCGTTGCTCGGTTCACGGCAGAATCACGCACCCTCACCCTCCCCTCTCCCACGCGGAAAAAACGCGCGGGAGAGGACAGCTTGCGGCTTCTCAATCCAGCGCCACCAAGACTGAGGGGTTACCACATGAATTACTTGCGATGCAGAAGAGCTCGATCTCAGTGGCTACCAGACAGAGACAACCGGGGTCGTCAAGATCCCCGTGGCGCTTTGCGTGCCGCTCGTGGTGCCAGCGCCGCGAACGCTTCCCCGCTGTCACGGCTAGGTACTGCGGGACATTAGTACGGCGACTACGGCGACATATTCCGGCGACAGTGCTTCTCCCGCTCACCCTGAGCCTGTCGAAGCGTGAGCGGACGCCGGTTGGCGCCCGCGTGCCAGCCGGCGTAGCTCGTCCCAGTCGCCCCGGATAAGTGCCTCCTTCTTCTTTCGCGTCCAACCTTTGAGCTGGCGCTGCGCCCCGGACGCCTCATCGCGGGTGGGAAACTCCTGTGAATAGACCAAGCGCACGGGGGCGGCGCCTCTTGGTGTAGCCGCCCAACGCTCCCGGGGGGAAAATGGGGACAGGCTACTTTTCAGCCTGCAACTCGTCGATTCAATAGACAGCAGCCGGCGCAATCCAGCCTGTCCCCTTCCCTTTTCGCGGCGTGACCAGGCCAGGTCGTAGAAGACCTGCATTCTGTCGTGATAGTCGGCGACCTGCGCGCGGCGAGCAATCGCAAGGCCGCGACGCGCCGACTCCTCCACCCCTGCCTCTTCGTTCAAGGAATCGGCTCCGCGCGATGCGCCGTCTCCGGAGAGCTGTCCTGTTCCACCGCATCGGAAAGGGTGATCGCGCTCATCACGCCGCTTCGGCCAGCGGTGTGCTCGTGAAGGTCAGGCTATCGCCGCGGTAGTCGACGACGATGCGGCTATTGTCGTGCACTTCCCCGGCAATCAGTTTGCGGCCGAGGGTGGTCTCCAGCTCCTTTTGCAGGAGCCGTTTGACCGGCCGGGCCCCGTACACCGGGTCGTAGCCGGTCCGTGCGAAGTGCTCGAGCGCAGCGTCGGTCAGCTCGATTTCGATCTTACGCTCCGCCAACCGGGCCCGCAGCCGCTGCAGCTGAATGCCGACGATCTGCTTGAGCTGCGCCTGCGTCAGGCTGTGGAAGACGACCACCTCATCGACACGGTTGAGAAACTCGGGGCGGAAGTGTTGGCGTAGGGCTTCCAGCACTTCGCTCTTCATCTTCTCGTAGGCCTCTGGCCGTTCGCCACCACGGTAGCCGAGGATGAGCTGACTGCCGATGTTCGAGGTCATGATGACGACGGTGTTCTTGAAGTCGACGGTGCGGCCGTGCCCGTCGGTGAGCCGCCCGTCGTCGAGGATCTGCAGCATCACATTGAACACGTCGTGATGCGCTTTCTCGATCTCGTCGAACAGAATGACGGAGTACGGGCGGCGGCGCACCGCTTCGGTCAGCTGCCCGCCTTCCTCGTAGCCGACGTAGCCCGGGGGTGCACCGATCAGGCGCGCCACGGTGTGCTTCTCCATGTACTCGGACATGTCGACGCGCACGACGGCTGCCTCGTCGTCGAACAAGAATTCCGCGAGCGCGCGGCCCAATTCGGTCTTGCCCACTCCGGTCGGCCCGAGAAAGATGAACGAGCCGATGGGCCGGTTGGGATCCTTGATGCCCGCCCGGGCACGGATCACAGCGTCCGCCACGGCGGTGACGGCCTCGTCCTGCCCGACGACGCGCTTGTGCAGGTGTTCTTCCAGGTGCAAGAGCTTCTGCAGCTCCCCTTCCATCAGCTTGCTGACTGGAATTCCGGTCCACCGTGCAACGACCTCGGCGACGTCGTCCTCATCGACCTCTTCTTTGATCAGCCGTGTGCCGCCTTCCTTCTTGGCGAGCTGTTCCTCCTCGGAGGCCAGCTGGCGTTCGAGTTGCGTCAGTGTTCCGTACTTCAGCTCAGCAACACGGTTCAGATCGTATTGCCGCTCGGCCTTGTCGATTTCGACCTTGGTTTCTTCGATGCGCCGCCGCAGCTCGCGCAGCCGGCCGATGGCACCTTTCTCCACTTCCCACCGGGCGCGCAGGGCATCGGCTTCGGAGCGCAACTCGCTCAGCTCCTTTTCGAGCTTCTCGAGACGGGTGCGCGAAGCCTTGTCGATCTCCTTCTTCAGCGCCTCACGTTCAATCTCCAGCTGCATCACACGGCGCGACACTTCGTCGAGCTCACTCGGCATGGAGTCGATCTCGGTGCGCAGCTTGGCGGCGGCCTCGTCAACCAGGTCGATCGCCTTGTCGGGCAGAAAGCGGTCCGAGATGTACCGCTGCGACAGCACGGCCGCGGTCACCAGGGCGCTATCCTTGATGCGGACACCGTGGTGGACCTCGTAGCGCTCGCGCAGCCCGCGCAAGATGGAAATGGTGTCCTCGACGGACGGTTGGTCGACCATCACGGGTTGGAAGCGGCGCTCCAGCGCGGCGTCCTTCTCGACGTGCTTGCGGTACTCGTCCAAGGTCGTGGCCCCGATGCAGTGCAGTTCGCCGCGCGCCAGCATGGGCTTCAGCAGATTGCTGGCGTCCATCGCGCCCTCTGCCGCACCCGCGCCAACCACGGTGTGCAACTCGTCGATGAACAGGATGACGTCCCCGCCGGCGTCGTGGACTTCCTTGAGCACCGCCTTGAGCCGTTCTTCGAACTCGCCGCGGAATTTCGCTCCGGCGATCAGCGCACCCATGTCGAGGGCCACCACGCGACGGTCCTTCAGGCCCTCGGGAACATCCTTGCGGACGATGCGCTGCGCCAGGCCCTCAACGATGGCGGTCTTACCCACACCGGGCTCGCCGATCAGAACGGGGTTGTTCTTGGTGCGGCGCGACAGCACCTGGATGACGCGGCGGATCTCTTCATCGCGGCCGATGACCGGATCGAGCTTGCCCTGGGCTGCCAACTTCGTCAGGTCGCGTCCATAGCGTTCGAGCGCCTGGTAGGTGGTCTCGGGCGTCGGGCTGGTCACGCGCTGCGCGCCGCGAATCTTCTGCAGCGCGTTCATGAGTGCATCGCGTTGGGCACCGTGGTCGCGCAGCAACTTGCCGACGCCGGTGCGCTCGTCAACCATAGCGAGGAGCAAATGTTCGATGCTGACGTATTCGTCCTTCAGCGCCCGCGCCTCGTCTTCCGCACGCGTCAGGACGCGGTTCAACCGTGGCGTGACATAGAGCTGCTCCGGCGTACCCGTCGGACCGGATACTTGCGGTAGTCGGTCCAGCTCACGCCCCAGGCCTTCTTTGAGCAAGCCGACGTTGGCGCCCGCAGCTTCCAGTACGGCGGGAGCGAGACCCTCCGCCTGCTGCAGCATGGCCAACAACAGATGCTCGACGTCGACGCCTTGATGATTCCGGCGTGTGGCCAGCGATTGCGCCGCGCGCAATGCTTCCTGGGATTTTTCAGTGAACCGATTGATATCCATCACCCCTCCGACTGCCGCCCAAAATAACCATCAATCCCATAGGCGCAAGCGACGTGCCGGCAGCCGCCGAACGGCCATTACGTTGACAACGCGGAGGTGCGACCGCTAGCTTAGCAGTGGCGCACAGTGCGCCACCGTTCGAGACTGGGAGGTACGACCATGGCGACGGAGGAGAAAGACCGCCTCGGCAGCAAGCTGCGCGACGCAGAGCGCGCACGCGAGGACCAGTATTTCGCAGAGCGCGACCGCCAACTCATCGACCGCTTACGGCAGTCGAAGGGTGGGGAGAAGACGGCCGCCGCGGAGGCGGGGCAGGCTGCCGTATCGCCGGAAGCGACGCCGATGACCTGTCCCAGAGACGGCACCCCGCTCAACTCGCACACCCTGCACGACGTCTCGGTAGACGAATGCCCGAGCTGTCATGGCATGTGGCTGGACGCCGGTGAACTCGAAGCGCTGGGGCGCTGGGAAAATGCGGGTTGGATCGCCCGTTGGCTGCGCTCGGAGTTCCGTCGCAAGGACTAAGAGGGAGCGCGGCGGGCGTGGCCCGCGACGCGAACGATCCCAAAGCGAAGGGGCCGGGAGAATGCTCTCCCGGCCCCTTCGCTTTTGAAGCTGCGTGCACCGCTGCGTTCAGTCACCCATGTGGGTGAGATGGTGCAGGGTGAAGTAGTCGTCGTCGTACTTGTTCTCGATGAATTGCGAGCTGTACCGGCCACCCAGCGCAGCACGGTTGGTCTTGTCGTTCACTCCCACCACCATGTTCGGTGTCACCGTGGTGAATGTGCCATCGGCATTGGTGGACCAGTGGTACGCGCACATCGCGTTGTAGAAGTATTCTCCCGCCCGGTTGTGTACCAGCTTCCACCAGATGCGGTACATGTCCTTGTCCATGAACATGATGACTTTGCCGAAGTTGTAGTACGGGTCTTCGGACTGTCCTTCAATGATCCATACGGGGCGAGGAATCATCTGCAGGTTTTCGACGATGAGCCACGGCGCCCCCTTGGCACCGGGTGTCTCGTAGGCGCCTTTGAAGTAGGGGATCTCCACATTCCAGCGGGTCTCGCTGACCTGCTTTTGCGGCAGCGGGTCGGGACTCAGCACGGGCGCGAGGATATTGCCTTCGCCAATGAGCTTCCACTTATAGTACTCGACCTTTCCGGCGTAACAGTTGAGGTCGTCGCCGAAGATGTCCAAACCGGCGACCGGGTCGGAGCGTGTCGCAGCGTTCACGCGGCGGACGCGACGTGTCGACGGGACGTAGAACCATTGCTGGTCTTGCGAGGTCCAATCGTTCAGGCGCTTGCCGAGCCCAGCGACGCCGTCGACATCCTGAGGTTCGAGGACGTTGGTCAGGCTGGTATCGCGCAGGTTCTCCGGGTTCGGGATCGGCCCGGCAGCGCGCCCCACGAAGGAAAGGGTGTGCAACCACAGCTTGATGCGCTTGAATTCGCCACTACCGTCGATGCCGTTCAGCGTGAAGGTGGCACCCTGACCGTTACCCATCTCGTTGGCTGCGTTGAAATTCCACGCCATCTTGCAGGCCGCGTTTGGGTCTTTGGGATCGATCTTGGGAAACGGGTAGCCGAAGTAGAACTCCGGCATCTTGCCCGTTTTGACGTCCTTGAGTCCGCAGGTCGCTGTGTCGACATCATACTTCCCGGCGTTGGACTCGCTCGCTTCCCAGAACTTCTTTGAATAGTTCTGCTTCAGCTTCTCGGGGTCGACCGGCACAACCTTGAAGTGGTACTCGCCGCTCTTCACACGGTTGAGCACCTGCTCGGGCAACAGCTTCTCGCCCAGTTGCCAGTTGTTGCTGTCCAGGGTCCACGGCTTGCCGGCGTCTTCCGCGAATGCCGGTGCACCGCTCAGAGTGAGGGTGAGCAACGCCAAGCAGCGCGCAGCACCCCTTCGTGATTTCATAAGACGAACCTCCTCGATCGACCAGATATCATCAGTTCTAGAGTCGGTCTCTCAGCGTGGTAAACCTGTCCCGGTCCGCCGCCAACACCAGGCCGCGTGCACCCACGACGAATCCTCGCCCATCCGCAAGCAGGCTGACGCCGCGCAGCCAACTCCCGCGCAGCTGTACCGGGACGCTCACGACTTGCCACGTGGCGCCGGAATCCTTGCTGTTCAGCAAGAGCCCGCTGTTCCCGACAGCCCATCCGTAGGTTCCACGGACCTGGATGTCATACAACGCCAGGGAGAAGCCCTTCGGGGTATCGATGGCGGTCTGCCGCCAACTCGCACCGCCATCCGTCGTGACCAGCAATGTAGATTCGAGCCCCACGGCCCAGCCGCGCTGCTGATCGGCAAATGACACGCCGAAGAGGGTGGTCTCCACGGGGCTTTGCTGCGGGCGCCAGCTCGCGCCTCCATCGGCAGAGGCAAGAATGGTCCCGAACTCGCCGACTACCCAAACGTGGTCGGGGTCAGCGAAGGACACACCGTAGAGAACGATATCGCCGGGGGCGACAACCTCTGCCACATCTGCCGGCAGTTTGGTGTCTTCGGGAAGAGGGACCTTTGTCCACGTCGTTCCGCCATCTTCGGTTCGCAGCAACAGGCCGAAGTCACCGACCGCAATGCCTCGCTGGGTGTTCGCAAACGCCACGTCCAACAACTGGCGGTTCGCGCCGCTCTTCTGCGGCTGCCAGGTCTTCCCACCATCCGACGAATGGACGATAGCGCCTGCTTGACCGACAGCCCACAGGTGCTGGCTGTCCGGACAGGCGAGCGAGACGAAGGACCGCGACTCTGCGATGGTCTGCCGGTCCCAGGTCTTGGCGCCGTCGGTGGTGTGGAAGATGCGTCCGAGGTCGCCAACAGCCCAACCTTCCTTATCGTTGATGAAGCACGTTGCGAACAGGTTCTGGCGGATCGCCGCTGCGGTCACGCGTTCGGTAGCGACCGCGGTGCCGCCAGATGCCACTACCCACGCGAGGGAGACTGCACATAAAAGCTTGGTCACAGACGTAAACCTTACCAGTGCGGGATAGGTCCCTTCAACCCAACACGAGCGGCGCAGTGAGAGGTTCCGTTGACGCACGACCGTGGGCGACCTGACACATGCTTAGATCACGTATTCAAAACGAAACTGGACGTTATCGCGGTCCTTGAGCAGACTCACCCCGCTGGCGCCCTTATAAATGTGGGACGATAGGATGCTGTAGTCGACGATGAAGCGGAAGGGGTCTCGGCTGAAGGCAATTGTCGGCTGATACAAGAACGCCCCCCCCCAGTCATAGAACATGGTCACGCCTGGGTTGATCGTCCCGCTGCGATAGGAGGTGCCGACGAAGAGAGTCTGCAGATACTGACTCGTCGGTTGGCGGATGAAGAAGGGCTCGAGGCGGGCACCCAATGTATTGCTGTTGGCAAGATCGTCCAGCCGGACCGGCAGGACCTCTCGGTCCCCGTTGGGCACCAACTCGCCGCGCGCGTTGCGTACGAAAGCGGTGTTGCCTGCGCCGTGACGAATTTGCTTGAAGAAGAACTGCGTTGAGAAGAAGAAGGTCTGGTTGGGATTGAGGACTCTAATCCATTGGTTCACATCCAGGCCGACCACCGCGTTGATCGAATCTCGCAAACGCCGTCCGCCGGTGCTCTGGACATTGTTGTTGAAGATGAATGGATCGAGCTGTCCTTGTGTAAATGCCGGTTCGCTCCGGAAATACGCCACTTCGGACCGCACCACGCTATAGAACTGCGGCACTGCGAAGGTCGTCGTTGCACCGTCGACCTGCACCTTCGGCGCCGTCTGTACGTTATGGGTTGGGTACCCGCAATTCATGGCGGTGCTGGGTGGAGGACACGGTGCCCCGTCGTTGAAGGACCTCGACAACGAAGGTCCGTTGGTGAACACCTGCACCGCAGGGGTGTCGAAGTAGGTGTAGTAGTGCGCCACGCTGAAGGTGGCATCCAGTGCGTTGAACACCAGGCGGGCCCCACCGCGCGTGTTGTTGATCGTCCGTGCCGGTTGCAGCACGAAGCTCTTGGTGACATTGCTCGGCGCACCCAAGCTGGGCAGCGCCCAGGGCGAGCCGGCCGGCGTGCCTGGATAATACCCCACCTTGTTATCGATGGCCGCGTAGCCTTCCAAGAACATCTCTTGGAAGGGACCGAAGTCGCCGATGCGATATTGGGTGCGCAGCATGTCCAGGGGCACGCGCCGTTCGTCGAGTGAGATCAGAAAGCCCCCGAAGCTGCTATCCAACGGGTTGATGTTGTCCAACAAGCGAAAGCCGTCGGTCTCTCCCCAGACGAGAATCTGCCGGCCGAAGCGGACGAACACGTCGCCGGCGCTGAGTTCCGTGTAGGCTTGAAACAGCCGTTCGCGATCGCTGGCCAGGTGGCGCAAGCGTTGGCGATTGCCGCTTACATCGACGGGGGTTTGATTCAGAGAAATAGACTTCTGGACAGCAGCTGCCTGGCGGAACCGGTCGGCCGTGCTGTATTCGGTCGGCCCCCAGTCATAGAGGCCATCAGCTTCGCCGCGGAAGGTGACGTGATACGAGAAGTCCTTGATCTTGAATGGCAGATCGTTGAGCAAGGAGAACGGACCGAACCCCTGCTTCACCAGACGATCCAAGTTGTGGTTGAGCTCGGCCTCGATGTAGTAGCGATTCTGCCGCAGATGTCCCCCCGCTGATTGCGGGAAGGTCGCTGAGATCGCCTCGTTGACTTTCACTATTTGACCCGTCGCGGGATCACGGATAGTGCCCGTCTGATTATATCCGTTGTGGGTGTCCTCGGTTCCCACACGGACATTGACGTAGGTCCGAACCCCCAGCTTGATATCCCCTTCTTTATCGAGCGACACCGCTGTGCTCTGCTGATTGCACAGCACCAGTGATAGCATCACGACACACACTGCCGACCACAGCCGCAACCCAATCCGTGTCATCGGAACTCTCCTCTCGCGCGCCGCTTCACCCCGCATTGAACCCACTGGCCGGAAATCGATGCTCGCGTTCCCTTAGTTCGGTGTCGCTTCGATTGTCAAGCAATTTCTGCCGCATGGCGTTGCCTTCGCAAGCCGGGGGCGGGGCGTTGATACTCTTGGCAACCTGGCTCTGTACTGCGGCCGCGGCGGATCTGGGTTCCCCGCTGCGCTGCACCGATGTCGTGACAGTCGCCGGCAGTGAGTTGGCCCTTTTCGACGGGTATGCGGTCGACCATCTCGCGCTGCTCGCCTGCCGCCACAGCGCCGGCACTCCGTTGTGCGAGCCGATCCCCTTTCAGGTCGATGAAGTGACTGCCCAAGGGGCATGGGTGCTGGATCAGGGGCCGCAGCCGAATGCCGACGAGTCGCCCGGAGTGCTCGATGCAAATGACCGGGTGCTGTTCATGGCCACGGATGCGGGCGACCGCATCGGACGCACGCAACTCCCCGGCGTTGACGCGGTGGCCGAGATCTCGATTCGCGACCCGCTGACCGGAAGGATGGCCTGGGTGTATGCAGCTGCTTACCGAGCGGTGGCGCCCCGCTCGACTCGCTCGTACGTCACATATGATCCGGCAGCTGACCGCGTGCGCGGTCAGCGCGTCACACTCGGATTCCTCCACGGCGTGCCGGGATATCTGGCCCTGAACGGAACTGATGGGGTCGCAGGTGTCGATCTGCTCGACCGGTTCAAGGTCCGCGCGACCGCGACGTTTCTCTGGGGCCTGGTGCGCTTCTCGCGGAATGAAGACGACGTCACCAGCGAGTTCGTCGCCTGGCGGCAGGGGCCGATTCGCGTCATCCGGCGCCAACGCCAGTGGGTTCGCATCGGCTGGGGCATTCGCTCCCCGACATTTGGATCGTACACCTATTTCTACCGCGACTTCGCCGAACTGCCGGTGGGCCTGTATCTGAATTTCCCGCCGACGTATTTCTTCGGCGACATCTGCATCCGCGCGTTTCTCGACTTTCGCGACCTGCGGGGATGGTCGGTGGTGTTACCCGACGTCGCGGAACCGTTCGTGATCGACGGCGCAATGACTGTGCAGAAGGAAGGGCTGAATCGCCTGCCCGGCTCCTGGTTCGCTCTGCGCGGCCCGCAGGTCACCTTGTTGCAGATACTCGATCTCGGGCCGTCGCTGGCGAGCGTACAGCGACATCTCGTGTACAAAGAGGCGCCCTCCGCCGCGGACCCGCCGGAGGGGATCCCGGGAGAGGAGCCTGCAATCGGCTATCAGCTCGATCGATGGGACCACGTCGCTGCAGGCGCACATCAGCTCGCGTCGACGAGCTATGCGCTGCCGGCGCCGCTCGACATCGGCGAGTTCATGGCGGCACGACGGACACCGTTACAGGTCTCGGTACAGCCGCTACCCTGAGACCTGGGACTGTGCGCACGCATTCAAGCGTCAGTCCTCTTGCTCGTCGCGTAGCAACAAGAGGGGCTCACCGAGCGCCCGAATGAGCCACCGATGGGTCGCGGCGACGCACGCTTCCCATCCGGTACCCCACGGCAGCGCATGGCCGGCGCCGGCAACCGTCTCGTACTGCGCACCCAGCCGCCGCGCCCACCGCTCGAGCACCTCGGGTGGAGAGAAGCGATCAGCTTCGCCAGCAACGAGCAACGTGGGGCTCTCAATGTGAGTAGGCAGATCAAAGTCGTTGTCGCACAACTCGCGTACAGCACGAGCCGACTCCGCCGTCGTCCCCCCCGGGGCACCGTGTGCAAAGTACGCCGCCCCCAACCGGCCGCGCGGCGGCGGCAGTGGAGACGCACGAAGCATCGCCAGGCGCGCACGCCAACTCGACAGCACCAGGCTGGTCGTGCCGCTCACGGCGCGCGGCGGCAGCGGCGCCAGCGCTACCACAGCCCGTGCAGCTGCCGGGGGGCACGCCAGCGCCAGCAACCCGCCGAGGTCGTGACCGACCACGATGGGCGCCGTATCACATGCCGCGAGCACGCGCTGCAGGTCACTGAGGTAGTCTGCAAAGCTGACGGTGCCGATCTCGTCGCGGCCGGCGGCATCGCCATGGCCCCGGAGATTGAGGGCGTGGCAGCTCCAGCCACGGTGCGCGAGATACCCCATGAATCGGCGCCACACTGCGGCGGTGCACCACAAGCCATGCACACACACCATCGGCGCGGCGAATTTGGCACTCTCCGCGGCGATCGATTCGATGGTCACGTTGCCAATGCGCCGCAGCATCATCGCGGAAAAACGAAAAGGCCCTCCAAGTTCGGAAGGCCTTCTCATTGAGCCCGAAAGCTCAAGTCTGAGGGAAGGGAAAAAACTCTGGCCTAGTGAATGGCCTCAAGTAGGGTCTTACTTACTTCTTCTTCTTGCCAGCGGCCTTTTTCTTCGCCGGGGCTTTCTTCTTGGTCTTGCCAGCTTTCTTTGTTGCCATAGAGACCTCCTTCTGAACTTTGGAGCCACAACTGCATGTGCTCCCTTCCCTTCAGACTGCCTCCACCTCGTTCAGCCACCCACCACCAGTTTCGCGGCGATTATATGAATGCCTGGGCGATCCTGTCAATAGAAGAATGCCATTTTGGAAATTTTTTTTTAAACCGGCATTCCCATTCAGGACGCGAGAAATTCGCCCTCTAAAATGGCGTTCAGGTTGGACGTCGGTGTCGGGTAGCAGAACGTTCTAGTGCAGTATCCACAGCATCCCGCAATGCTTGTCCACAGCGCTAGATGTGCAGCAGCACGCGCAGGGCGGCGCGTGCGATGAACCAAGCAGCACCGCTCAGGATCTCCTTGCGCACGTCGACGTCCTCCCCCGTCGCCGGGGTCGCATCGAGAGCGTCGGCGAGATGCCGCACCCCAACCGGCGGACTCGTCAGGGACGCAAGGCGATCGAGCTGCGCTGCCGTCAACCGACGCGGAACAGGGGTGGCCGTGTCGCGACATTTGACGCGACGCAGTTCGCCGCGGTTGAGCCACATGCCGTCGCAGGTGGAACAGCGCTCGATGCGCGCGTCCTCCGGCAGCGATGGATCGCGAAACCTCCCCATGCGGGCGCCACAGCGCGGACACTGGAGCGGCTCGCCTCGCGTCGCCGTCGGCTGGGTAAGCGCCGCCTGATCCACCCTATCGAGCCGCTCTGCGGCCGCAGCGGTGACGGGATAGAGCTCCCACCGGTCACACCAAATGCCGCCGCACCGCGGGCACTGGTCGAGCACGATGGAATAGCCAACGGACGCCGATGCCGTGACTTCGTTCATCGCCGTCGCACACTGCGGACACGACAACGCCATGGCTCACGCCGCGTGCACCATGGCGCGCAGAATGGCGATGCGCTGCGCCAAGGGAGGATGCGTACTCAGCAGATCCGCCAGCTGTCCTTGGCGCTCGTCAACGCGCCGGCGCAACGGATTGCTGATGAACAAATGCGCGGTCCCGCGTGTCGCCGCTTGCAGCGGCGAGGTCGCCGCACCGATCTTCTCCAACGCATGTGCCACACCCAGCGGATTGCGGGTCAGCTGTGCGGCGGTTGCGTCGGCCAGATACTCGCGCTGGCGCGACACCGCCATGGCCATGAGGCGCGACAGCAGTGGCGTCACAGCGACCAGCAGCACGACAACCAGAAACACCAGGGGGTTGCCGCGGCGGCGGTCGCTGGAAAGGAACAGCACACGGCGCGCCCAGTCGGCGAGCATCACCACCCCACCGAGCAGGATGGCCACCAGAGTCATGGTCAAGGTGTCGCGGTTGCCGATATGCGCCATCTCGTGCGCCACTACCCCTTGCGTCTCCTCCCGATCGAGCACGTTCAGTAACCCCTGCGTCACCGCGAGCACGGCGTGGCGTGGATCCCGCCCCGTTGCCAGCGCGTTGGGCGCCGGGTCCGGAATCAAATAGACGCGCGGCTGCGGCAGGCCGGCCGCCAGCGCCATCTCCGTCACGATGTTGTAGAGCTGGCGGTGCTCGGGGTCATTGAGATTCAGCGGCTGCGCGCACAGCGAGGCCATCACCAGGCGTGCACCACCGAAGTACGCGCTCAGACTCATCGCCGCGGCGAGTCCCAGGGTCCCCAACGTCGCCAACGGCAGCGGCTCACCTCGCGCACTGAGGAACCCGCCCCACACAGTGTCGAGCCCCAACCCCAATAGAAGAAAGAACAGCACGAAACCGGCAAGCAGCAACCATGTGCGCCGGCGGTTGAGCGCCTGGCGGCTGTAGAAGTCCACCGCGCTCGCCGGCACGCTCTGCGACGTCACTGTCGACATCTCCTGCACGCCGCTCCAACCGTGGCGAACGTTCGCCGACGGCGACGCCGTCATCTCGGCAACGAGAGATCTACCCGTGGCGTCGCGCGTT
>Ga0335070_10001979_pt1 | contig 23812 bp, 14 predicted proteins | sample Lox_Sample_13_FD_206722 | JGI IMG/M metagenome (GOLD analysis project Ga0335070, IMG submission 206722) | Soil microbial communities from Loxahatchee National Wildlife Refuge, Florida, United States - Lox_Sample_1.3 | ecosystem: Environmental > Terrestrial > Soil > Wetlands | place: USA...
CTCAAGGGGAGGGATTGGCATTCGCGTTCAATTCTTGCGTTCAAAACACAAAAAAGCTGTTGCAAGTTTACATCTGGGGGAATGGGGAGTTGCCGCGTCGAAGTCCATGAGAATGCGCCACAAGCACGGCGCATGAAGGGGGGACGATGTTAAAGAAAGCCGCACGCCGCACCATCCAGACCGCACTCCTGTTGAACGCCTCGGCGACCTTCATGGTCGGCCACGCCACCGCCGCAGCCGCGCAAGCAAAAATCAGCGAGAACCGAACACAGGTCGACATCCCCGCCCAACCGCTCGCCGCAGCACTCCGAACCTTCGGCGTCGAAACCGACAGCCAGGTGCTGTTCTCCAAAGAACTCGTCGAAGGCCGCACCAACCGCGCCGTGAAAGGCGACTATTCGCCATCGGAAGCGCTCGGCGAACTCCTCAAAGGCACCAATCTTCACGTCGAACAAACCGCCGACCGGGTGTTTCTGATCAAGGGTCTCGTCAACACCCACGCAGCGGTCGAAACCGCCCAACCCGTCCAACCCATGCAACTCGCGCAAGCCTCTCCGCCGCGCGCCAGCGTGGAAACGGTAACGGTCACGTCGTCGAAACTCGGCGGCGCCGATGTGCAAAGTATCCCCATCGCAATCACCGCGCTGAGTCAGGAACAGCTCACCTCCTCGCAAACCGCCGGCGGCCCAGATCTCGTCAAACAGGTTCCAAACCTGACGTTCACGAAAACCAACTTCACCGGCTACAGCATCCAGATCCGCGGGATCGGCACGCAAGCCATCTCGGTGACAACAGATCCGGCGGTCGCTGTCGCCCTGAACGACATCCCGTTCATCCGCAACCACTTCTTCGAACAGGAATTCTACGATCTCAGCCAGGCCGAAGTGCTGCGCGGTCCGCAAGGAACACTCTATGGCCGCAACGCCACCGCCGGCGTTGTGAACCTCGTCACCGCCAAACCGACAGATCAGTTCGAAGCCATGGCCTCCGGCGACATCGGCAACTATCACAACCGCCGCTTCGAAGGCATGGTGAACCTGCCCATCGTCGATGACTGGCTGGACATCCGCCTTGCTGGCGAATGGACGAAACGCAATGGCTACACAACGAATGCGCTTACGGGAAGCGACGTGGACGGCCGCGATCTGTGGTCTGGCCGCCTCAGCATCGCGTGGAAGCCGATTCAGAATTTGCAGGCAAATTTTGTGTGGGAACATTTCTCCGAAGATGACGATCGCATGCGTACGGCCAAACAACTCTGTAAAACCGACAATCCCACCAACCATCCAGAAATTACAAACGTCTTGGGATTACCGGTTTCGGAGCCTTCTAACTCTTCCGGTAACGCAGCCTTTCAAGTGACAACCGGCTCTCTCAGCCAAGGTTGCCTGCCGGCGTCTCTTTATGCTCCAGAGTCGTTCGAGGTGCCGTATGGCTACTCGCTGCCCTATGTCGTTGCGGGATGGTACAGCAGCGTGGTTCGAGTAAGTGATCCGTATGTTAGTACGGTTCAATCGAGCAATTTGCGCGTCATCGAAACGCAAATCGATCCACGTTATCAAGCGAAGAACGACACCGTCGAATTCAATGCCGACTATAACATCACGCCAGCGCTGACTTTCACTTCGCAAACCGGCTACAACAGTGACTTCCTGTGGTCGACGGAAGACTACAACAGGTTCAACACGGCGCCGGGTATCTTCCAAGCGTCGTCCGGAAACAGTCTCCAAAAACGGACGCTCACTTATCTAGGCGACGACGACACTTATTATTTCTGCGATCCGCAGCTCGGCTGCAGCAATCGCCTCGTGGCGCAAGACATATCGCGAGAGCACGCCTGGCAGTTTAGCCAGGAATTCCGGTTGGCATCAAAGTTTTCCGGCCCATTCAATTTCAGTGCGGGGGGCAACTGGATGCATTACGAAACAGAAGAAGACTATTTCGTTTTTGCCAATGTTCTGACGGCCTTCGCGGCGACGTCAGGAACGGGGCAAATTAATCAGCCATGGGTGGCTGGTCTCTCCGATAACTCTCAATGCCTATCAGGTAGCTACACGGGAACAATCGTGAATCACGGTGGCTATGGTCATCAATATCCCGATCCGACGACGGGTGCCGGTCAACCTACATCGACTTGTTACTACATCGACCCGAACAGTTTGGACAACATCAACAGTCAGGGCCACAACTATTTCCTCAGTCAGAACCCTTACACGCTTAACTCCTACGCGGGTTTTGGCGAGGCGTACTACGATGTCGCACCTGACCTAAAACTGACTGGCGGCCTGCGGTGGACAGAAGATCGCAAGCACTTCGTCGATATTCCCAGTGAGCTTCTGGCCTCAGGGTATGGCTATGCGACCATCGGCACCGTCGATCAGGTCTGGGATAAATTTACGGGCCGTTTCGCAGCGAATTGGACTCCAAAACTCGATTTCACTGATCAGACTCTTGTCTACGGATCATTTGCACACGGTTATAAGGCAGGCGGAGCAAATCCGCCTGGCGCCACCATTTACGCTTACGGTACGCCCACTGGAAACGGTATCCCTGTTCATCCGCTGACGTTCGATCCGGAATTCGTAGACGCTTTTGAACTGGGTACCAAGAATACGTTGCTGGACGGGACGATAACATTCAATGGCGACGTCTTTTTCTACAAGTATAAAGGCTATCAGATTTCGGAAATCGTCGACCGGACTTCCATCAATCTGAATTTCGATGCGACCGTCAAAGGTGCGGAAATCGAAGCAACCTATGAACCGGTCCCTGGTCTCAAACTTCATTTTGCCGGCGGGTATGAAAATACTCACATTGCCGATGGCCAATCAGCCGTCGATTTAATGGATCGCACGGCCGGACACGCCGGTTGGATGGTGTTCCGTCCGTTTGTAACAGAGCCATCGAACTGTGTATTTCCCGCCTATGTCGTTGCTGCAATGATAAGCGTAACCAATGCAGGTGAGGGCAACCCCTATGTTTCGGCATGTGAATATGCCTATGGCGGAAGCGGCGAAGATCCTGTCGTTCAGGGCGTGTATCATTCGTCATGGAATGGCGCTGCCGATCCTCTGAACAACTTGGTTCCCGGTCAGCCGTACTACAATGAACCTCAATATGCTGGTGATCCTGTAGGAGTTAACTACGGCTATCCGGTTACTGCAAATGGACTTCCATATCCGGGTTTTGACCCACTCGCTGGTACACCTGGTAGTCCTTACGCCGGTCAGAACACCTATAATGGCGTTGACTATGGGCCGGCTCCAAATAACGGAGCGGGCTTCAGCAAAAATCTCGGCGGGAATGAGTTGCCGAATGCGCCACCTTTCACCGTGTCGTTCTCCGCTGAATATACGCTTCCAGTAACGCCGGACTGGGCCGCGACGCTGCGAGGGGATTACTATTGGCAGGATTATTCCTGGGCGCGGGTATTTAACGACAACCCTTATGACCGTTTGCGTGGATACACAAATGTGAATCTCGCGTTGATCCTTACCAGCCAGGAAGGTTGGCAGGTGATGGGCTACATCAAAAATGTGTTCAACGTCACCGACATCACCGGGACCTTCCTCAACAGTGACGACAGCGGCCTGACGACGAACGTGTTCCTGACGGATCCGCGTCTGTTCGGCATCCGCGTCACGAAAAATTGGTAAGGGGGGATCGAAAATGAGCGAACTCATAGACACGCATTGCACGCAGACATCGGCACGCAAGCAATTCTTGGCAAGCGCTTCTGTTCTGGCCGTAATTGCCTATATTGCTTTGTCCGACGCCGCGAACGCACAGAGCGATCATCCGGCGCTTTGGATCGACCTTGGTGGACAGCTTGAAACGATGCAGGGGACGTACGAGCCGTTCTCGGCGCCATTCATGTTTCCTGATACTTGGTCTGAGTTTTACGGCGTCAAAAGCTTCGCAGAAAAGCAGAAGGCGCCACGTTTTTCTTTTGGAGGTGAAGGAAAGCTGGTCTTCCAGCCCGATGGGTCAGATTGGGTCTTTACGGCCGCGGTCCGTTTTGGCCGATCAAACAGCAAAAAACATACGCATTATCAAGGTCCGCAGATATTCAATAGCTCGCCATATGTCGGGCAAATTCCCAAATATGCGGCAGCCTTCAGCGATACACTTGTAAACTATCGCGAAAGCCACTCGGTGCTCGATTTCACAGTCGGCAAGGATATCGGCATTGGCATGCTGGGACGAGGCGGAAGCTCAACGCTGGCTGCAGGCGTCCGTGTCGCGCAGTTCTCCATAAAGTCCGATACAAGCATATACGCAAGGCCCGATGTCGAAATCGGCGTGAACGCCGCTACGTTCTATCAATACATTCTCAATGGCACTACCGAGCGCAACTTCCGAGGGATTGGGCCATCTTTGTCGTGGAACGCATCCGCAGCGTTGATAGGCAATGCGGAGGAAGGCCAAATCACACTCGATTGGGGCATTAATGGATCGGTACTGTTCGGGCGGCAGGAGGAGCAACTAGACCACGCAACAAGCGCCTATCATTTCCTCGGCAGTCGGCCAAAAAGGCAGGGGCGCAACGTCCCCTTATACAACTACACCCACACGACCAATCGCTCACATTCCGTCACTGTGCCCAACCTTGGTGGTTTCGCAGGTCTTTCGATGAGACGGGCTAACGCGAAGGTCAGCTTCGGCTATCGCGCCGATTTCTTCTTCGGCGCGACCGACACCGGCATCGATGCGCGGCGGACAAGCGATTTGGGTTTCCACGGCCCCTTCGCCACGATCTCTATCGGTCTTGGTGGCTGAAGGCGCGTCCCTATATAAAGGCGCAGGCATCCGATACGCACCTCTACCCCCGACGGGGGGAGGGGGTGCGCGGATTCCCGAAAACGACTAAGCCTTTGCTTCCGCATCGCTTTCCGCCGCTCAACCCTTCATTCGCCATCTGCTCGCATTCCGCCTCCGGCCCTTGAAATCGCGCCCCTCCGCTCCCATAAACATTTATGTCAGTTGTGGTTTAGGGGCCGCGACGAGAGGGTGGGGAAGGGCAAAGCCCCTCCGCCGCAAAGCGTTTGGAGGAACAGTCCATGAGCACCCCGCAATTCACAGCACCCGCATCGGGCGCCGCCACGTTTGGCCGTTTGCCGTTGCAGCCGCTGCATGCGTTTCGTTCGCTGCGCAAGCTGATCGCGGACAAGGAAGATACCCGCCAGGTTTTCGAAATCATCAAAGCGCTGTCGGGCCGTTCGATCTTCAACGGCTATCAGCGCATGCTTTCTTTGCCGGAAGGCGCGCGTCAGGCGTATCTGCGCCCCGAAATGGCGGCGAAGCTGAGCGACGATGCGTGGCTTGCGAGCTTCGCGCCCGGAACGGTCGGCGCGCACTATCGCGAATTCATCAACCTGCGTTCGTTCGCGGCCGATGGCCTCGTCGATGAAAGCCGCAAGGCCGATGACAGCGCCGATGTCGATTCCGCCCATCCCGTCGCGTGGTATGCGCGGCGCATTCGCGACATTCACGACATTTGGCACGTTCTCACCGGCTATCGCACCGATACGCTGGGCGAAGCGTCCATTCTCGCCTTCACGCACGGCCAGGTGAAAAACCGCGGCGTCGCCTTCATCGTCATGGCAGCCGCGTTCGAGATGACGCGTTCACATCCCAACCTGCAATACATCCGCTCCATGCTGGAAGGCTATCGCCACGGCAAGGCCGCCAAATGGCTGCCGGCGGAAGATTACGATGCGTTGTTCGCCGAACCGCTGGAAGCCGCGAGGCTGCGCTTGAACATCGCCACACCGAAGATCTACGAAAGCGTGCCGCTCGAAGCGCGCAACGCCTATCGCGAATCCGAAGACCGCGAACTCAACATCGCCGGCAAAGCCGCCTGATTTCGTATCGGCTCACCCACCAAAACAACTTGGGCGGCGAAGCATCCTTCGCCGCCCAATTTTTTTAGGGTTATGTGTGCTTACTGCGCCGAAGCCTGTTGTGCTTTCGGCGGATAGGTCATGCCCAGCTGATCGAACAGGAAGCTCAGCTCATCGGCATATTCCGCGATGCGCTGCGACAGTGAGCTGCCGATGCCGTGTCCGGCCTGCTTGTCGGTGCGCAGCAGGATCGGGTGATCCGATGCGTTGTCCGCCTGCAGCATCGCCGCGAACTTGCGGGAATGCAGCGGGTTCACGCGCCCGTCCGTCGCGCCCGTCAGCATCAGCACGGCGGGATATTTCGTCCCCTTCACCACGTGGTGATAGGGCGAATAGGCATAGAGCGCCTTGAACTCGTCGGGGTTCTTCACCGTGCCGAACTCGGTGGTGTTGAACGCGCCGTTGGGATCAAGCTCCACCCGCACCATGTCGTAGATGCCGACGGCCGAAACCACCGCACGCGCAAGTCCCGGGTGCTGCGTGATCTCCGCCCCCATCAGCAAGCCGCCGTTCGATCCCCCCATCAGCGCCAGCTTGTCGTGATTGGTGTATTTCGCGGAGATCAGATATTCGCCTGCCGCCGCGAAATCGTCGAACACGTTCTGCTTCTTGGTCAGCATCCCTTCGCGATGCCATTTCTCGCCATATTCGCCGCCGCCGCGGATATTGGCGATCACATAAACGCCGCCTGCGTCCAGCCACAGCCGGCGCATCGCGCCCGCAAAGCCCGGCGTCATGTTGATACCATAGCCGCCATAGCCGTAGAGCAGCGTGGGGTGGCTGCCGTCGAGCTTGATGCCCTTCTTGCGGATGATGTTGAGCGGAACCTTGGTGCCGTCTTTGGATGTCGCGAATTCGCGCACGACTTCCGCATCGGCAAACGAGATCGGCGAGGTGACCTTCAGTTCGGTCTCCACCGTCTTGTTCGTCTTGGGGTTCCAGCTTGCGTAGTACCGCGGCCGCAGGAACGTCGAGACGTCAAACAACACGCTGCCGTCCTTCAACGGCTGGATTTCGTTGTTCGCTGCGATCTCCGGCAAGGGCAGCTTGCCTTCCGGCTTGCCGTTCAGATCGAAGATGCGCACTTCGTTCGGCCCGCCAATGATGTCGCGCACGAACAATCGGTCCGAACTCAGGTTGAGATCGGGCGATCCCTGTTCCGCGCCGCCGGAAACGATGGCCACATTGCTCTCCGGCACGATGACTTTTGCCGAATCAAGCGCGCCCTTCGTGAACGGTGCCGCCGCTTTCACGACCTTGCCGTTCAGCGCGTCTTTGCGGGAAATGCCATAAAGCGCGCCATCAGGCCCGATCACCGCATAAACAACGCGATCGGCATAAGTCGCCGCTTCCACAGGCGCCTGCCCATCCTTCAGAACGTAAAACGCCCATTCGCCGCCGTCGCCGCGTTGCACGGAAACGAGGACGGAATCGAGGTCATAACGATTGTCGATGAACAGCTCGGAAACGCGTTCCAAACCATCCTTCTTGCCCAGCACGAGCGGGTCCTTGTGCCAGTCCTCGCCCAGCTTGTGGTGATAGGCCTGCAGATAGAAATGCTGATCGGCTTCCGGCGCTGTCGGGCCGGGATAGCGCGTGTACCAGAAGCTACCGTCGCCTTTCGACCAGGCAAGGCTGCCGCCCGCCGTCGGATATTGCACGTTCGGAATCGGCGTATCGATTTCCTTACCCGTCGCCACGTCGAACACGTGCAGCGTGCCGTCTTCGCTGCCGTTCTTCGACATCGACACAGCCACTTTCGCACCGTCATGCGATGGCACGAACCAGTCGATGGCGATATGCCCCTTCGCATCCAGCTTGTTCGGATCGATCAGCACCTTGCGCGTCTTAGGATCGGCGGCTGCATCCATCGTCACCAGCATCGGCTGCTGCACGGCGGGGTCGCTGTACATCGCGAACACCAGATTGCCCTCCGGATGAAGGTCGTAATAGGCAGGCGAGGTCGCGGTGATCAGCTTGGTCAGTTCTTTCTTCGCGGGCTCCTGCGCCGGAAGTGCGTCGAGATATGTCCGCGTCCGCGCGTTCTGCGCATCGCTCCACGCCTGTACCTTCGGATCGTCCCAGTTCTCCAGCCAGCGATAGGGATCGTGCACCACCTGTCCCTGAATGGTGTCTTCCACCGGCATGGCCTTGGTGGGCGGCGGTGCCGGTATATTGGCGGCCAGCGCGCTGGTGGCGATGCCGGCAGCCAACAGGCAGGCGTTGCGAAGAACGGATTTCATGGGCGTCTCCCGGAAATTGGCGGAAATAATATGAGGCAGGGCGGCAAAGATAGCCCCGAATCCGCCCCCAAAGCCACGCCCCCACCGTTCAAATAGCCTTGATCGGGCTCGCTTTTGGGGCTGCCCGCCGCATTTCCCAATCTGTCCTCCGGCCCCTATTCTGGGCAATAAACAATCCGGGAACCGGCCGATGGACGAGAAGACAAGAGACGATCACGTCGCGCGCGTCCGCCGCGACGGCTACACCATCGTCGAAAACGCCATTTCGCCTGCGCTGATCGATGCGCTTGAGGCGAGCCTCGAACGGTTGGAGCGTGAGCTCGATGCCAAACCATCCGGCAACGGCTTCGAAGGCCGCAACACCGTGCGCATTTACAATCTACTCGCTTACAACGCGCCGTGGGACCAGGTGCCGGTGCACGAAAACGTGCTGCCCATCGTCGAAGGCGTGCTGGATCGCGGCTGCTTGGTTTCGTCCCTGTCGTCGATTGCCATCGATCCCGGCGAAATCGCCCAGCCCATCCATGCCGACGACATGCTGATCCCGCTCGACAAACCACATCGTTCCATCGTCTGCAATTCCATGTGGGCGCTCACCGATTTTACCGATGCGAACGGCGCCACGCGTTTGGTGCCGGGGAGTCACTTAAAACCCAATCCGGTTTACGGCGGCGAATATCAAACCGTTCCCGCCGAAATGAAGAAGGGCAGCGTGCTTATCTGGGATGGCGCGCTGTGGCACGGCGGCGGTGCGAACAACACAAACAAGCGCCGCACCGGTATTGCCATGAATTACTGCGCGGGCTTCATTCGGCAGCAGGAAAACCAGCAACTCGGCATTCCCGCCTCGCTCGTCAAAACCTTTTCGCCGCGACTGCAGGAACTCATCGGCTACGGCGTATATCAGGGCCTGATCGGCCACATAGATAAAAAGATGCCCGCCCAGCTCCTGAACGGCGAGGGCGATTTCAAACCCATCTGGGACGCCGGCTGAAGCAACATTGTTTCGAAGCCCGCCGCATCCGGCGGGTTTCGCATTTTTTCCGTCCCCATTCCCCCATCCGCGTGCCAGCCTTGTCTCTAAGGATGTGGCCCTCGCGAACCGAGGTCCGCACGGGGCAGGAACACCACGGCAATGATGGAACCGCCGGACAACGGTCGTGAAGACATCGCGCGCAGGCTTGGCGCCGCCATGACCGTGAGTGAAGCCCGCGCCTGGTTCGTGGCCGAAGTGCTGCCGCTGGAGTCCGTTCTGATGCAATACATCCAGCGCAACTGGCGCAACCAAAGCGAGATCGCCGACATCCGCCAGGAAGTCTATGTGCGCGTTTATGAAGCCGCGCAACGCGAGATTCCCGAACACGCCAAGCCGTTCGTGCTGACGACTGCGCGCAACATCCTCATCAACCGGGTGCGGCGCGAACACGTGGTACCCATCGAAGCGGTGGCCGATCTCGAAAGCCTGGGTGCGGCCGCCGACGAACCGCCGCCCGATCGCGCAGTGATGGCACGCGAAGAATTGCGCCGCCTGCAATTGGCGCTCGATCACCTGCCGCCGCGTGCACGCGAGGCCGTGGTGATGAAACAGATCGATGGTCTGTCCCGCCGCGACATCGCCGCGCGCATGGGCGTGGGCGAGGAAACCGTCAAACGCCATCTCACCAACGGCATGCGCGCGCTCGCCGATTTTCTCTACGGCGAACCGACCGACCTCAGGAAAAAGCCATGAGTGCCGCAGACCTCCCCAACGCTTCGGACGTCGAACAGACCGCCGCCGACTGGCTGGAACACCGCGCGTCAGACGATTGGAGCGAAGCGCGCGATGCCGAACTCGAAATCTGGCTCGCCCAATCGCCCGCGCATGCCGTTGCCTTCATGCGTCTCGAAGCCGCGTGGAACCGCACAACGCGCTTGGCCGCCTTGCAACAACCGATGCTGCGCAAACCATTGCAAGGCACGACGCAACCTTCGCGCCGCCCCGCGCTCAAGATCGCTGCTGCCGTCATGGTCACGGCCGCGATCAGCGTCGGCGGCAGCCTGCTTGCCGTTCACCAAAAAGATCAAACTTTCGCCACCACCATCGGCGGTCGCGAAGCCTTGTCATTGGTTGACGGCTCCAAGATCGAACTCAACACCGATACTGTGTTGCGCATGGCCAATGGCGCCGGCGAACGCAAGGTCTGGCTCGACAGGGGGGAAGCCTATTTCGATATCAAACACGATGCCGCCCATCCCTTTGTCGTGATGGTGGGCGATCACCGCGTCACCGATCTCGGCACCAAATTCATTGTCCGCCAGGAAGGCGACCGTGTCGAGGTGAAATTGCTCGAAGGCAGCGCGCGTCTCGACGCCAACAGCGGGCTGCCCGCGCAAAGTGCGGTGCTCAAGCCCGGCGATGTCGCCATCGCCACGGCCGATCAAACATCCGTCACCAAGAAACCGGTGAAGGAGTTGACGCAAGAACTGGGCTGGCGCCGCGGCGTGCTCACCTTCGATCACACCACGCTTGCCGAAGCGGTGGCCGAATTCAACCGCTACAACCGCCAGAAAATCGTCATCGCCGACCGTGCGGCCGCCAAGCTCGAAATCGGCGGCACGTTTCCATCCGACGACGTGAAGCTTTTCGGCCGCGCCACGCACATCGCACTCGGTCTTCGCGTCGAAGACAAGGGCAACCAACTCGTCATCTCGCAGTGAACACATCGAACGCCGTTTCGTCAGGGGGGATTAAATGACAAGGACAGGTTTTCTCGCAGGCGCCGCAATCGCCGCGCTCTTGAGTGCACCCGCAATCGCCGAGGGCATAGACGTTCCCGCCGGCGGCCTGAAAGACGCGCTCAATGCCTATGCGGCGCAGACCGGCGTCCACGTGTTCTATGCCGAAAGCCTCATCAAAGGCGCTCAAACCAAAGGCTTCAAAGGCGATCTTCCCGCCGACCAGGCGCTCTCCCGCATCCTCGCCGGCACAGGCTTGACGCCGCATCAGGACGGCGGGGTGGTGGAAATCATCCGCGGAAGCCAGTCGTCGGAAGCGATACAGATTCCGGATGGCGGCTTTCAGCTCGCACAGGCGACACCGCGCCCCTCTGTGGAAACGGTGACTGTCACCTCGTCAAAGCTCGGTGGCGGAGACGTGCAAAGCGTTCCGATCGCGATCACGGCCATGTCGCAGGAACAATTGACCGCCACGCAAACCGCCGGCGGTCCAGACCTCGTGAAGCAGGTTCCGAACCTGACATTCTCGAAGACGAACTTCACCGGCTACAACATCCAGATCCGCGGTATCGGCACGCAAGCCATCTCGGTCACCACCGATCCCGCCGTCGCCGTCTCCTTCAACGACCTGCCGTTTTTGCGCAATCATTTCTTCGAACAGGAGTTCTTCGACGTTAGCCAAGTCGAAGTGCTGCGTGGACCGCAGGGTACACTGTATGGGCGCAACGCCACCTCCGGCGTGGTCAACGTGATTTCCGCGCTGCCCACCGATCGTTGGGAGGCCCAGGCCTCCGTCGATGTCGGCAATTTCAACAATCGCCGGCTCGAAGGCATGATCAACGTTCCTGTCTATGACGACAAAATCGACCTGCGTGTCGCCGGCGAATGGACGAAACGTGATGGTTATTCCTTTAACGAGGAGACTGGCCAACAGATTGATGGCCGCGATCTTTGGTCTTCACGCGTATCGCTGACCGTGCGGCCCATCGCCAATTTGACAGCCACCGGGGTCTGGGAACATTTCGACGAAGACGATGCGCGTCTACGCAGCGGCAAACAGCTTTGCGCGCGCGATGAAGCACCGGCCGTGGTGGATGGTCCGGCCGGACCGCAAGTCCCGGATGCCGACCAATACGGCAACTATGGTGCTGTCTGGCTCCAACAGGGTTGCCACGGCGCGTCTCTATATTCGCCGGAATCCTTCGGCACGCCCAATGCGTCGTCGATTCCATTCGTTGCCGCGCTTCAATTGCTCGGTCCTCCGTATATGGAGCCCGGAACCAACCTTTATGAAGGCGTGTCGCAGTCGTCGGATTTGCGCGTTATCAGTTCTTTGATCGATCCGGAATACCGCGCAAAGAACGACACGTACGAACTCAACGTCGATTACCAACTTACCCCGACATTGAAGATCACGTCGCAAACCGGTTACAACACCGACAGCCTTTATTCGACGGAAGACTTCAATCGTTACAACACACAGCCTGGCATATTCCGCGATCCGGGTGGACTGACCCTGGTCGGAAAGGACCTGGAATATTGCGATCCGCAACTCGGCTGTTCCGCCAGCCTCGTGGCGCAAGACGTTTCTGATGAAACAGCGCATCAGTTCTATCAGGAAGTGCGCCTGGCATCTTCCTTCAACGGCAATCTCAATTTCGTCGCTGGCGGGAATTATCTCAGCTACCGCACTCTTGAAAACTACATGATCCTTTCCAATGCCATCACTCTGGCAACTGAAACCTTTAACGGTTATTCCGGCGGTATATTCGGCGTGCCGGATACCGATCACGTTCCGTTCGATCCCGCGATCGCCAATTCCTGTCCGTTGCAGCCCACGGTTACCGATCATACGGTGTTGGGACAAACCACGTTTCTGGGCTTGGGTTGTGCTTATATCGATCCCAATCCGTTGGGCAGCATCGACGGTCAAGGCCACAACTATTTCCGCAGTCAGAATCCCTACAAGCTGACATCGTGGGCCGGATTCGCGGAGGTCTACTACAATATCGCCGAAGATCTAAAACTCACCGGCGGTATCCGCTACACCGACGACCAAAAACATTTCGACGTGATCCCCAGTTGGACTCTTGTCGCCTATAAGGGTTACCCCGTAACCGGCGTCATCGATCAGGAATGGCGCGAGGTCACAGGCCGCGCAGTCGTCACCTGGACGCCAAAGCTCGATTTCACCGATCAGACGTTGGTATATGCATCCTATGCGCGCGGCTATAAAGGCGGCGGCGCCAATCCGCCCGGCGTCATTCCCATCAGCAAAGGCTTCGGGACCGACGACTATATAACCTCGCCGAGCAACCAGACGCACACCTCTACCTTCGAGCCCGAATTCAACAATGCCTTCGAACTCGGCACGAAGAATATGCTGATGGATGGCGATCTCGTTCTCAACGGCGACGTCTTCTTGTACAAATATCAGAACTATCAGATTTCCCAGATCATCGACCGCACGGCCGTCAACATGAACGTGAACGCCACCGTCAAAGGCGCGGAGCTCGAAACCACGTGGTCTCCGCTTCCAGGTTTGAAGTTGGGTCTGACCACCGGCTATGAAGACGCGGTCATAGACGATGGCCAGTCGGCGATCGACATCATGGATCGCACGGCCGGGCACACCGACTGGATGGTCATCAAACCGTTCGTGACTCAGACCTCCAATTGCATTCTGCCCACCGCCACGATCAACGAAATGCTAGCAGGCAATGGAGATACCTTGCCGTTCGGCTGTATCGATGCCTATACGTTCAACGAGGATCCGGTGACGGGTCAGACCTACTCGGCGAATCCGACGCATAGCATCAACGGGCACGTTATCACCGGGTATTCCGGGTTCGATCCGGCGGCGGCGCCAAACCATGGCGAGGGGTTTGCGAAGGATATCTCCAGCAACCAATTGCCGAGCGCGCCGCATTTCACCGTGTCTTTGAGCAGCGATTTCACAATGCCGCTGTCCAGTGACTGGGCGGGAACCCTGCACGGCGATTTTTACTGGCAATCGGATTCCTTCGCCCGCGTCTTCAACGACCGGCCGTACGACGAGATCCGGGGTTATACCAACATCAACATGGCGCTCATCTTTACCAACCAGGAAGGTTGGCAGGCGATGGTCTATGTAAAGAACCTGCGGGACACGACGGCCATAACCGGCGCCTTCCTGAACTCGGATGACACGGCGCTTGCGACCAACATCTTCGTCACCGATCCGCGTCTCTTCGGCATCCGCATCACCAAGAACTGGTAAGCCGACCCCAAACGGCCTGCCGGAAGAGCGGCGAGGGCAACCTCGCCGCTCTTTTCTTTCGCGCGCAACAAGATTGCGTGCCCACAATCTCACATAAACTCGTCCCGCTCGTTCGTATTACCTGATGTGAGCGTAACATCAGGCCAGGCCAGGGGCTGGCGGGGGAATGGGCGATACGTCCGACACCGGTTGCGAAACCGCCGATCTGCATCTTCGCGATGCGGGCATGAGCGCGTCTGGCGTCAACGAATGGTTCGTCCGCGAAATCCTGCCGCTGGAAACCGCGCTCATGCAGTTCCTGCGCCGCGGCTGGCGCAACAGCAATGACGTGGAAGACCTTTGCCATGACGTGTTCGTCCACATCTATGAGGCCGCCCGGCGCGAGATCCCCCATCCCGCAAAGCCGTTTGCCTTCGCCGTCGCCCGCAACCTTCTCATCGATCGCATCCGCCGCGAAAACATCGTCGCCATCGAAGCGGTTGCCGACATGGAAACGCTCGGCATCACCATCGACGAACCCGGCCCGGATCGCACGGCCATCGCGCGTCAGGAACTTCGCCGCCTGCAGGCAGCCCTTAACCGTCTCCCCGACAAATGGCGGGAGACCGTGGTGATGCGAAAGATCGATGGCCTCTCCCGCCCGCAAATCGCCGAACGCCTGGGCGTCGCCGAACCCACCGTCTCGCAATATCTCGCGCAAGGCATGACCGCGCTCGCGGACTTTTTCTCCAACGATCCAACCGACACCGGAGGAACGCCGTGAGCGACTCCGCCCCAAACCTCTCGCCCGCGAAAGACGCCCGCGCGCAAGCCGGCCAATGGCTCGAACGCCGCGAATTCGGCCCGTGGACGGATGCCGATCAGGCCGAACTCGATGCCTGGCTCGCCGCATCTCCTTCCAACATGGTGGCATTCCTGCGTGTCGAACGCGTGTGGAACCGCGCCGAACGTTTGCGCGCGCTCAACCGGCCGATGCGCGAACAAAGCCCGGCGCCGCAGAAAACGCCTCTCTCCGTCCTGCCCAAACTCGCAGCAGCCTTCGCCTTCGTCGCGGCCTTCGGTATCGGCGCGTATCTGATGAGCGGCAACGGCGAGAAGTCTTACGAAACCCCCATCGGCATCCGTAAAACCATCACCTTCGCCGATGGCTCGAAAGTCGAACTGAACACCGACACGGTGCTGCGCGCGCGGGTGAGCGATAGCGGCCGCATGGCCGAACTCGTCAAAGGCGAAGCCTTCTTCCAGATCCAGCACGATGCGGCTCATCCCTTCGTCGTCACCGCCGCGGGCTATCGCGTCACCGATCTCGGCACCAAATTCCTTGTCCGCCGCGATGGCAAGCGTCTCGAAGTCACCTTGGTGGAAGGCAGTGCCCGCGTCGATCCCGCAAGCCCGGATGCGCACGGAAAATCCACCGTCCTCTCGCCCGGCGACATGGTGCTGGCAACCGACGAAGGTTTGAAAGTCACCAAAAAAACCACCCCCGTGCTCGCCAACGAAATGGCCTGGCGCCGCGGCTTGCTCATTTTCAACCACGCAACGCTCGCCGAGGCCGCTGCCGAGTTCAACCGCTACAACAGCCAGAAACTCGTCATCGCGAACCCAACCGTCGCGCGCCGCACCATCGGCGGCACGTTCCCGACGAGCGGCGTCGAAGAATTCGCCGAAGTCGCCAAAGGCATCTTCGGCTTCCACGTCAAAACGCAAGGCAACGACATCGTCATCCAGCCCTGAGCCGCGCGCTCGGGGCCTGCATCGGACAGCATTCAAGGGGGGCACATGCAAACCAGAACCGGCCTGAAACTTTTCACCGCAAGCCTTTTGCTTGGCGGAGCGGCCTTCGCGGCAAACGCCGAGTCGTTCAACATCCCCGGCGGCGATCTCAAAGCCGCGCTCGACCAATACGCCCGCCAAACCGGCGCAGCACTCGTCTATTCCGATGAAGCGTTGGGCAAGACGCACACACGCGGCGCACAAGGCGATCTCTCCTCAGGCGATGCGCTCGCCCGCATCCTCTCCGGCACCGGCTTCACCGCGCAACGCTATTCCGCCGGCGGCATCGGCATCGTGCCGGCAAGCGGCGCGAAGATAAACGCCGGAGCTTCGTTGCCGACCGATTTTCAAATCGCCCAGGCGACGCCCTCGCGCGCCGCCGTGGAAACGGTGACGGTCACATCGTCCAAGTTGGGTGGCGCAGATGTTCAGAGCATCCCAATCGCCATCACCGCGCTCAGCCAGGAACAGCTCACCGCCACGCAAACTGCGGGCGGGCCGGACCTCGTGAAACAGGTCCCCAACCTCACCTTCACCAAGACGAACTTCACCGGTTACAGCATCCAGATCCGCGGCATCGGAACACAGGCGATTTCAGTGACGACCGATCCCGCCGTCGCCGTTGCCTTCAACGACCAGCCTTTCATCCGCAATCACTTCTTCGAACAGGAATTCTATGACGTGGCGCAGGTGGAAGTTCTGCGCGGTCCGCAAGGCACGCTCTATGGGCGCAATGCCACGGCAGGCGTGGTGAACCTGACGAGCGCCAAGCCGACCGATCAGTTCGAAGCGATGGCCTCCGGCGAAATCGGCAATTATCACCAGAAGCGCCTGGAAGGCATGATCAACCTGCCCATCGTCGACGACCGCCTCGACATCCGTATCGCCGGCGAATGGACGAAACGGCAGGGTTACAGCTTCAACGATTTGACCGATAGCCGCATCGACGGTCGCGATTTGTGGTCCAGTCGTGTGTCCATTGGTCTTAAGCCCTTCGAGGGCCTGCAGACCACGCTCATTTGGGAGCATTTCTCCGAAAACGACGACCGTATGCGCACGGCGAAACAGCTGTGCCATCGCCAGCCAATTCCCGATCTGTTTGGTGGCGATGCGGCGGGGAGCACGGGAGGAACCGATGTGTTCTTGCCCGCGAACTACGGCAGCCAGGGCTGCCAGATGAGTTCGCTTTATTCGCCAGATGCTTTCGAAGTGCCCAACGGATTTTCGCTGCCCTACTATTTTGGCGTCGGCGCTGCCGGATTGCCGATCACGGGCAAAGACCCTTATGTCAATCGAACGCAATCTCAAAACCTGCGCGTAATCGAGACGGCATTCAATCCCATCTATCGCGTCAAGAACGATATCGTGGAATTCAATGCCGATTACGCAGTAACGCCCGAACTTTCACTGACCTCGCAGACTGCCTTCAATCACGATTTTCTGTGGTCGATGGAAGATTACAACAGGTTCAACACGTCGCCGGGTGTTTTTGCGGCATTCGACGGCGACAGCCGCTTTACGCCGGACGGCTTGAGCCAATGCGATTCCAATGGTCAGAATTGCATACCTGGCGGCACATTCTGCGATCCGCAAATCGGTTGCAGTGACAGGCTCGTCCTGGAGGATCTGTCAGATGAACATGCTTGGCAACTCAGTCAGGAATTCCGACTTGCATCGAACTTCAGTGGACCGTTCAATTTCAGTGCCGGCGGTAACTATCTGCATTACGAGACGGATGAAGATTATTATGTGTTCATAAACTCCCTGACTGCCTATGCCGCGGGCACTGGAACAGCGTGCGGATATCATGGTGGCTGCGCGCCTTGGGTAGCAGGTCAGTCCGACAATTCATCGTGTCTGTTCAATGGATTTATCCTTCCCGTGCCGAGCGATTTTCACGGTGTGGGAGATTGCGCGTATATCGACCCCAATCCTGTTACAAGTCTTGACGGCAACGGTCATAACTATTTCCGCAGTCAGAATCCCTATGTCCTTAATTCTTATGCGGCGTTCGGCGAAGTTTATTACAGTGTCTTTTCTGATCTGAAGCTTATTGCCGGTTTGCGTTGGACGGAAGATCAGAAACATTTCGTTGAAATCCCAAGCGAACTTCTTGTCGGAGGTTGGGGCTATCCGATAACGGGAGCATTGGACCAGGTGTGGGATCAATTTACCGGCCGCGCGGCTGTCAATTGGACACCCAAACTAGACTTCACCGATCAAACTCTGGTCTATGGTTCTTATGCCCACGGATACAAGGCTGGCGGTGCTAACCCGCCGGGCGCCGTACTTCTTTGTTACAATTGCGAAGCCGGATTTGGCGTAACCAATATCCCGATTCACCCGCTCACTTTCAAACCGGAATTTGTCGATGCCTTCGAATTGGGAAGCAAGAACACACTACTCGACGGTTCTCTCACGCTGAACATCAGCGCGTTCTACTACAACTACGAAAACTATCAGATTTCCGAAATTGTCGATCGCACTTCGATCAACCTCAATTTCGATGCCCATGTAAAGGGCACAGAAATCGAGGCAACATGGGAGCCGGTACCCGGATTACGATTTAATTTCGCGGGCGGGTATGAAGACGCCCGTCTGGCAAAAGGCACGAAGGCTGTCGATTTGATCGATCGCACTGCCGGTCATGAAGATTGGCTTGTCTTGAAGCCGTTCGTCACGCAGGCGTCGAACTGCATTTTGCCGGTCTATGTCATCGAGTATCAACTTCAATACGCGGGATTTTCGGTCAACAACGATTGCGGCGTTGCCTATGCAGATATGCACGATCCGGTGACCGGTGAGCCTTATACGGCCGACTTGTCCAACTCGACGAATAGGCACGGCGATCCAATCATTCCAGGTACCTATGTGGGCTTTGATCCGTTGAGCGTCGACCCCAATGCACCGGCGGGCGTTAATGGCGGCCTCGGCCTTCCGCCCAATGGCGGCGCGGGCTTCGACAAGGACCTGAGCAACAACTGGTTGCCGAACACGCCGCCGCTGACCGTATCTGCGGGCGCGCAATACACAATTCCACTTTCGTCAGATTGGGCCGGAACGCTGCGCGCCGACTATTATTGGCAGGACTATTCCTGGGCGCGCATCTTCAACGACCATCCCTATGATCGTTTACGCGGCTACACCAACGTCAATTTGACGCTCATCCTGACAAGCCAGAACGGCTGGCAGGTCATGCTCTACGACAAGAACGTGTTCGACACGACGGCGATCACCGGCACGTTCCTGAACAGCGATGACACGGGACTTACCACAAACGTGTTCCTGACCGATCCCAAGTTGATCGGCATCCGCGTCACGAAGAATTGGTAAGGGGGAACCGATGAGCGAATTAATAAATTATTCGAACCGCCTGGACATCAGACGTCAATCGCTGGCAGGCGTCTCTGTATTCACTTTGATGGCGGCCTTCTCGCCGGCCAGCGCGCGCGATGATCAACCCAATGTCTGGGTTGAGGCTGGTGTTCAGCTTGAGCGCCTCACAGACGCGCAAGAAAGTTATTCGCCCCCATTTGTGTCGGCGTTGCTAGGTAATCCGTTCACATCCCCCGCAGCGGTTCAGGAAACCCCACGTTTTTCTTTTGGGCAAGAAGGGCAACTGTTGTTTGTTCCATCTGGGTCCGATTGGAAATTTTCAGCGTCGATCCGCTATGGTCGTGCGAACAGCAGCGGCAGCAGCCATGAAGAGACTTCGCCTTCTGGGGCGAAGCAGATTGTTCACATACCATACTATAGCTTTTACTTTTCGGCTCTAGTTCCTCCTCCGGCCAAACGATTTGCAACGACGACATCACACGAGAATTCTTCGTACCTCGTTGTTGACTTTCAAGCGGGCAGGGATGTCGGGTTGGGCGCATTCGGAACTAGAGGCTCATCGACCATCGAGGCCGGCATACGAATCGCGCAATTCACATCGCAATCAAAAGTAAAAATTGATTCAGACCCAGATTTTGCCAATCAATACAGAACAATTCCGGGACTTGGACCCTATGCGTCGGGTTACGCCAAACTTCCCAATGAGCAATGGAATCTGTACTCAGCAAAGTGGAACGCGGCACGTAGTTTTCATGGCATCGGCCCGTCGCTCCAGTGGGAGGCCGATGCGATGTTGATCGGCAATCCCGATGCCGGAGCCGTCACATTCGACTGGGGTTTGAACGGCGCCGTGCTGTTTGGGCGTCAGCATGTGACAGGCAGCCACGAAACGATGGCCCATCATGGTAGCAGGCAACACAACAGTGGTGCACTGCCGACACTGTATCCGACGGTATCTCACAACACCTCGCGCTCCCGTTCCGTCGTCGTGCCCAACATAGGCGGGTTCGCGGGCTTCTCGTTGCGGTTTCCCAATGCGAAAGTCAGTCTCGGCTATCGCGTCGATGCCTTCTTCGGCGCGATGGATGGCGGCATCGACACCCGCAAAACCTACGACCGCGATTTCTACGGGCCGTTCGCGACGATCAGCATCGGGCTGGGCGGTTAACCCCGTCCGGTTCAGCAGTCTTTCCCAAGGCGGCGGAGCGATCCGCCGCCTTTTTCTTTCGTGCTCCCGCAACATAGTTTCAAACCGCGCACACCAGCACCGGTTTGTGGCGCGGCGCCGCGTCAAAGCCCAAGCTCCTCCCCACGCCGCCGAAAAATTCCGGCCGGCGACTACTCCATTTCCGCGGCTCGGGACTCTTCACCGTTAGAGCGAAGACCCAACCCTCGGAAGGGCAGGGCGGGGGATGACGAACACGGAACCGGATCTCGACGATGTCGACCCACGCATTCAGGGGGCGGTGATAGCTGCGCCCGACGTCGATGCCTGGTTCGTGCGCGAGGTTCTGCCGCTGGAGGCGGCGCTGATGCAGTACCTGCAGCACAATTGGCGCAACAAAAGCGACATTGCCGATCTCAGGCAGGATATCTACATGCGCGTTTACGAATCTGCGCTGCAGGGCCTGCCGGAATCGCCCAAGGCCTTCGTCTTCACCATCGCGCGCAACCTTCTCATCCGCCGCATGCGGCGCGAACAGATCATCCCCTTCGAAGCCGTATCCGATTTCGATGCGCTGGGCACGGCCATCGAAACCCCCGGCCCCGAAAACACCGCGATTGCGCGCGACGAACTGCGCCGCCTGCAACAGGCCGTCGATCGCCTGCCGCCGCGCACGCGCGAAGCCTTCGTCATGCAGCAGATCGAAGGTCTCTCCCGCCGCGAAATCGCCGAGCGCATGGGGGTGAGCGAACTCACCGTCAAAACCCATTTGCGCGATGCCGGCCGCCTCCTCGCCGACATGCTCTATGGCGAACAGCCGGACAATCGGAGGTCTTCATGAGCGCTGAAGACGTCCTGCCGCCCGACACGATGGAAATCGAAAAACGCGCCGCCGAATGGGTGGCCGACCGCCGCAACGCGGAAGATTGGACGGCCGAACGCCAGACCGAGCTCGATGCCTGGCTCGCCCGTTCGCTTGCCCATCGCATCGCCTATCTGCGCATCGATGCCACCTGGAACCGCACGGATCGTCTGGCAGCACTTCGCCGCCCCATGCGCGCCCAAACCCCGCGCGAACATCAGCGCAAATTGCCCAGGGCGCGCATCGCCGCCGTGTTCGGCCTCGCCGTTGTCTCCGGCATCTTCGCCACCAATTACATGCTCGCCCCCAAGGGCAAGCTCGTCGAAACGCCCAAAGGCGGCCAGGAACGCCTCACCCTGGTCGACGGTTCGCACATCGAACTCAACACCGACACCGCCATCCGCATCGACTACAGCGAAAACAAACGCGCCATCACATTGTTGCGCGGCGAAGCCTATTTCCAGGTCAGGCATGATGCGGCTCGTCCCTTCTCCGTCGCGGTGACCGGCCACCGCATCGTCGATCTCGGCACCAAATTCGTCGTGCGCATGGCGCCAAAGTCGTTTCAGGTGGCCTTGCTCGAAGGCAGCGCGCGGCTGGAAAACGAAAACGGCGCGCAAGGTCGTGCCATCGTGCTCTCGCCGGGAGACGTGGCCGTCGCCACAGCGACCGCCACAAAAGTCACGCGCCGCCCCGAACACGAATTGACGGAGCGTCTGGCCTGGCAACATGGCGCAATCGTGTTTCACAACCAGCGCCTTGCCGATGCCGTGGCCGAATTCAACCGTTATGGGGGCCCGCGTCTGGTGCTCTCGGGCGACATCGCCACACGGCTGAAGATCAACGGCACATTCCGCACCGATGGCGCCGCGGATTTCGCCGCACTCACGCACGAAATTTTCGGCCTGCAAATCCAACGCCGCGACGGCGCGATCTTCCTCACACGCTGATCCGCCAAAGACGAACCGCACATCAAGGGGGGCAACGCATGAAACGCAAGAACAGCATACTCCAAAAAGGCCTGATGGCTTCGGCAAGCTGGCTCTTTGCCGGCACCGCACTGGCTTTCGCCGCCCACGCCGGAACCTTCAACATTCCGGGCGGCACGCTTTCCTCCGCGCTCGATGCCTATTCCGCCCAATCCGGCATCCAGCTCGCCGTCTCCAGCGATTTGTTGCAAGGCGCCCGCAGCAAAGGCGTGACGGGTGAAATGTCTTCCGAACAAGCCTTGTCCCGCCTCCTCACCGGCACCGGCCTCACCGCCCGCACGGTCGGCGGCTCCATCGCCATCGTGCGCGCGCCATCGGCGGAGCACAGCGAGAACGCGACAGAGCAACTGGCCAATTTCCAATTGGCGCAGGCAACGCCGCCGCGCGCCAACGTGGAAACAGTGACCGTCACATCGTCGAAACTGGGCGGCGCCGATGTGCAAAGCATCCCGATTGCGATCACCGCATTGAGCCAGGAACAACTTACCGCCACGCAAACCGCCGGTGGCCCCGATCTCGTGAAACAGGTGCCGAACCTCACCTTCACCAAGACCAACTTCAGCGGCTACAGCATCCAGATACGCGGCATCGGCACACAGGCCATTTCGGTGACAACCGATCCGGCTGTGGCCGTCGCGTTGAACGACATCCCGTTCATCCGCAACCACTTCTTCGAACAGGAATTCTTCGACCTAAGCCAGGCGGAAGTTCTGCGCGGCCCCCAAGGCACGCTCTATGGCCGCAACGCGACAGCCGGCGTGGTGAACCTCATCACCGCCAAACCGACCGACCAGTTCGAAGCCATGGCCAGCGGAGACATCGGCAACTACAAGAACCGCCGCTTCGAAGGCATGATCAACCTGCCACTGGTCGACGATCGCCTCGATTTGCGCGTAGCAGGCGAATGGACCAAGCGCAACGGCTACACCACCAACGATCTAACGGGCGATCCCGTCGACGGGCGCGATTTGTGGTCGGGCAGGGCGACGCTGACGTTGAAGCCGACGGAATCTCTGCAGGCCACGCTTCTCTGGGAGCATTTCCAGGAAAACGACAACCGTCTGCGTTCGAGCAAGCAGCTTTGCAAGACAGCGCCGTCGCCCACCGAAGTGGGCGGCGTGCCGGTCCCGGCACAGCCGGCCAGTCCGGTTGCGTATTCAGCCCCGCTTTATCTGAGCCAGGGATGCGAGGCTGTTTCGCTATACGACAAGGGCAATCCCGCAGCCGGAGATTATGGAGCTTTTGGAGTGCCGAACGGCATATCGCTTCCTTATTACGAGCCTCTCGCCTACGAAGGTACGCCGGTTATGGCGGGTGTGTTCTTCTTCGACCCTTACGCGAGCACCTCGCAATCGACCAATCTGCGCGTGATCGAATCCACGATCAATCCGCAATACAAGGCCAACAACGATACGCTGGAATTGAATGTCGACTATACAGTTACGCCATCGCTGACCTTCTCTTCGCAGACGGGCTACAATCGCGATTTTCTGTGGTCTGCGGAAGATTACAACCGCTTTAATACAAGGCCAGGCGCCTTCGTCGCGGATGGCAAGCTCAACTCGAC
>Ga0335070_10001980_pt1 | contig 23811 bp, 21 predicted proteins | sample Lox_Sample_13_FD_206722 | JGI IMG/M metagenome (GOLD analysis project Ga0335070, IMG submission 206722) | Soil microbial communities from Loxahatchee National Wildlife Refuge, Florida, United States - Lox_Sample_1.3 | ecosystem: Environmental > Terrestrial > Soil > Wetlands | place: USA...
GTCGTTGCAGGCGGCCGGCTCCGCCTTGTACTTCCCGCACTGCAGGCTCGGCGCGCCGAGCGCCTGCGGGCCCTTGAAGTTCCGGAAGGCGACGGTCAGCGCCGCGGCCGAGGCGTTCGGGCCGAGCTGGTTCAGGATCTTGATCGTCGTGAGCACCTGGCCCCACGAGACGATGACCCACGCGTCCTGGGCGAGCGCCGTCTGGCCGAGCGCCTTCATCGCGCGGTTGTACGGCACGACGGCGGGATCCGACGTGTCGCCTGCGAGCGACGACGCGATGCCGTAGACCCACTGCGCGAGGTCGCCGCCGAGGCCGGCCGCGACCTGGCCGCTGAGGCACAGCGGGTTCGACACGATCTTCGAGCCCGAGACGCCGAGCTGCTGCAGCGTCTTCGCGACGTTCGCGCAGTGCGAGGCGTCGCTCTGCGGGACGACCATGTCCGCGGTCTGTGCGCCGGCCGCGGTGAGCGGGCCGGTCAGGTCGGTGGCGTTCGGGTCGAAGCCGACGAGCTTCGTCGAGATGCCGGCCGAGTCGAGGCTCTGCTTCTCGACCTTGGCGCCGTAGTCGATGCCCGGGATCTGCGGGTAGATGACGGCGGCCGTCTTCGCCTTCAGCACCGTCTTGCCGAACGTGCCCCAAGGACCCAGCACCGAGTCGTTCGTCCCGAAGAGCGCGAACTCGTTGTTCTGGGTCGCGTCGACCGGCAGGAGCGCGACGCCGCTGACGATCGGCTTCTTGCCGCCGATCGCGGCGTAGAACGACTGGTTGCCGACCGCGACCGCGCCGAACAGGATGACGTGGACCTTGCTGTTGTTCGCGAACTGCTGGCCGCACTTCGTCCCCTCTTCCTCGGCCGAGGTGGTGAAGCACTCGCTGAGGACGACGGGATGTCCCTGCACGCCGCCGAGGTAGGTGTTGACGTACTTCACCGCCAGCTCGGCGCCCTTGGTCCAGTTCGGCCCGACGAGGACCTGGCCGCCCTGCGTGTTGATGGCGCCGATCACGACCGGCGACAGCTTCGGGTTCGCCTTGCCGGCCTTGCCGCCGACGTAGGTCAGGTAGTTGGTGACCGAGCCGCCTCCGGCGGAGCCTCGCCCGAGGGCGGCGGGCACCATGACGGCGAGCGCGACGGCCACGATTCCCACGACGGTCGCGAGGCGCCGCGACGGGGTTCGCTTCACAGGCCTCATGTGCCTTCCAGCCTCCTTCCTCCTTCGATCCCGCTCTGCGGGAGAAGCGTTTCGCGGCCGCTCACGGCATTCGTCGACGGTCCAGTCGAGATCCGGCTCCGGGCGACCCACCGGGCGATCTTCCCGCGCCCGGGGCGCCCGCTCTTCGCAGCGGGCGCACAGTCCGGCGCGGGCGAGTTGACGATCAGCGCACAGTTAGCCGACGACCGAGAGCCGCGCGAGCCCGTAGGCCTCGAGAGCCGCGAGCAGCTCGCGGTGGCCGAACGCCGAGCACGGCGACGCGAAGCCGACCGCGCGCGGCGGCCGGAAGACGAGGTGGTGCGCGGCGAACGCCTGGATCAGCCCCGTCTGGAGGTACGCGCCCTGACCGTGCACGACGACCTGAGCCGAGTCGAGGCTGCCGCGCGCGGAGACGACGTCGATCGTCCGCTGGTGCCGCCGGTTCTCGCGGGGCGGCGTGCCCGCCTGCACGGAGTCGGCGATCTCCGCGAGGATCGCGCGCTGCTGATCGGCGGGGAGCGGCCGGATCGTCTCCTGGTAGTCGCGCTGGCCGGCGACGACGTTCTCCATCAGCGCGCGGTCGAGCAGGCCGCCGAACGCCATCACGTTGTTGATGCGCGGGTCGTCCTTGAACCAGACCGGGTGCGGGAAGCCGCCCCACGGCAGCGCGAGCCGCGTGCGGAACTCGCCGGGGATGAGCGCCTCGATCGTCGTCACGGGCGGCCACTCGACGTACTCGTTCTCCTGGAGGTAGATCGACTCCCACTGGAGCTGGCCGAAGATCGTCTGCGTCGACCCGTACGTCGGCATGCCCATGAACATCGACAGCACCTCGATCGTGTCGATGCCCGGCGCGCGCTCCTGCGCGACCCGGACGGCGGCCTCGGCGGTCGCCGACATGTACGCGGTCGCCGGCGCGACGAGCAGCCCCGCCTCGGCGAACTGCTCGTGCCAGTTCTCGCGGACGCTCTTCACCCACGGCGTCTCGCCGCCGGTGTCGATGTAGTGGCAGCCGGCCGCGAGGCACGCCTCGACCACCGTGTCGCCGTAGTAGATGCACGGGCCGACGGTGTTGCAGACGACCTTCGCGCCCTCGAACAGCTTCGTCAGCGCCGGGACGGAATGCTCGACCTCGGCGATCTCGTAGCTCGCCGTCGAGATGCCGGGGACGTGGTCGAGCACCTCCTCGAGCCGCTGCCGGTCACGGCCGGCGGCGACGAACGGGACGTTGTACTCGCGGAGGAACTCGACGATCAGGCGGCCCGAGAACCCGCTCGCACCGTAGACGACGACGGGCTTGTCAGCCATGGCTCACTCCTTGTCCGAGGTGGCCGCGCGCGACTTCGCGTACGCGGCGAACGGCTCGATCGCGTCGGGGTCGACGAGCGCGTCCTTGCTGACGACGTCGGCGACCGCAGTGCCGCCGAGGATCTTCTTCACCGGCAGCTCCAGCTTCTTCCCGGTCATCGTCCGCGGGATCGCGGGCACGGCGACGATGTCGTCCGGCCGGTGGCGCGGCGAGAGACCGCTGCGAAGCGCGTCCGAGAGCCGGCTCTTCAGCCCGTCATCGAGCTCGACGCCGTCCCTGAGGACGACGAAGAGGATGAGGTCGTCCGTCGCCTCGAGGTGGACGACGAGGCTGTCGAGCACCTCGTCGAACTCCTCGACGACGCCGTAGAGCTCGCTCGTGCCGAGCCGGACGCCGCCGCGGTTGAGCGTCGCGTCGGAGCGGCCGGTGATGAACGAGGCGCCGCGCTCGTCGAACTGGATCCAGTCGCCGTGGCGCCAGACGCCGGGGTAGAACTCGAAGTACGAGGCGCGGTAGCGCGCACCGTCGGGGTCGTTCCAGAACTTCACCGGCATCGACGGCATCGGCTTGCGGATGACGAGCTCGCCGAGCTCGCCGACGACCTCGTTGCCGTCGAGGTCGTAGGCGACCGCGTCGACGGCGAGGCACGGCGCCGACATCTCGCCCGCGTAGACGGGCAGCAGCGGGTAGCCCTGGACGATGCCTGTGCACACGTCGGTGCCGCCGCTGCCGACGTTGAGGAACATCTCCGGGCCGAACTGCTGGTAGAGCCAGTGGTAGCCCTCCATCGGCAGCGGCGACCCGGCCTCGCAGACCGTGCGGATCGAGGAGAGGTCGAGGTCGCGGCCGGGGGCCAGCCCCTCCTTGCGGCACGCCATCGTGAAGGCGGGGCTGAGCCCGAAGAACGTCGCCTTCGTCTCCGCGGCGAGGCGCCACTGGAAGCCGAGGTCGGGCCAGCCCGGGTTGCCGTCGATCATCACGATCGAGGCGCGCGTGAGCAGCACCGAGACGAGCGCGTTCCACATCATCCAGGCGGTCGTCGTGAACCAGAACAGCCGGTCGCCGGGGCCGAGGTCCCAGCTGAAGACGTGGTTCTTCAGGTGCTCGACGAGGATGCCGCCGTGCCCGTGGACGATCGCCTTCGGCAGCCCCGTCGTCCCGGACGAGAAGAGCACGTAGAGCGGATGGTCGAACGGGACGGGGTCGAACTCGAGCGGGCCCGGCTCGGCGACGAGCTCGTCCCAGGGCATCGTGTCCGGGAGCGCGTCGTCCGGGCCGCCGGCGTACGGGACGTGCACGACGTGCTGCAGCGACGGGAGCCCGGCGCGGACGGCGGCGACCTGCTCGCGCCGGTCGACGTGCTTGTCGCCCCAGCGGTAGCCGGCGGTGGCGAGCAGCACGGTCGGCCCGAGCTGGCCGAGCCGGTCGAGCACGCTGCGCGGCCCGAACTCCGGCGGGCACGTCGCCCAGATCGCGCCGAGGCTCGCGGCGCCGAGGAAGGCGATCAGCGTCTCGGGGATGTTCGGCAGGTACGCGACGACGCGGTCGCCCGGCTGGACGCCGAGCCGCTGGAGACCGGCGCGGGCGCGCGCGACCTGCTCGCGGAGCTCGCGCCAGGTCAGCTCGTGCGGGCCGCGCGACTGCGAGCGGGCGATCACGGCGATCTCGTCGAGATCCTCGTCGCGCCCGACCATGTGCCGCGCGTAGTTGAGGCTCGCGCCGGGGAACCACTCGGCACCCGGCATCGCGTCCGAGCCGAGCACCCGCTCGTACGGCGTCGTCGCCCGGATCTCGAAGTAGTCCCAGACCGCCCCCCAGAAGCCCTCGAGGTCGGTGACCGACCAGCGGTGCAGATCGTGGAAGCCCTCGAGGTCCCGCCCGCGCTCCTCGGCGAGCCAGTCCATGAACCGGCCGACGCGGCAATGCGCCCGCGCGTCCGCGGCCGGCGTCCACAGCACCTCGCCGAGCTTCGGGACGTGGTGATTCGAGGTGGGGCTCATGCCCGCTCCCGCCGACGGCGAAGCCGGCGCCTCCGCTCCATGTCCACTCCGGCGTCGGCAAGGCCGACGCCTGCGCTCACGGCCGGCTCCTTCAAGCCTACGCCGGTGGTGAGCTCCGTCGAGGCTACGCTCATGGAACGAGCACGGCGCGGCCGGTGACCTCGCCCTCGCGCAGCTTGTCGAGCACCTCGTTCACGTCGTCGAGCGGGTGCACCTCGGTGCGCAGCTCCACCTTGCCCTGCACGTGCAGCTGCAGCAGCTCCCACAGGTCGATCCAGGTGCCGACGAGGTTGCCGACGTACGTCGTCTCGCCGACGACGAGGTCGACGGACGGGACGGAGACGTCGCCGCCGTAGCCGACGAACGAGAGGACGCCGCGGCGCGCGAGGATCGCCTGGCCGAGCTCGTGCGTCGCGTTCGTGCCGACGACGTCGAGGACGACGTCGGCGCCTGCGCCGTTCGTCGCCTCGCGGAGCGCGCCCGGGACGTCGGCCTCGGCGCCGAGCACCTCGTCCGCGCCGAGCTCGCGCGCCATCGTCCGCCGCCGCTCGTCCGTGTCGATCGCGACGACGCGCGAGGCGCCGAGCGCCTTGATCACCTGCATCGCGATGTGGCCGACGCCGCCGACGCCGATCACCGCCGCCGTGCTGCCCGGGACGAGGTACGGCGCCAGCTTGCGCACCGCGTGGTAGGCGGTGACGCCGGCGTCCGCGTGCGGCGCCACCGACGCGGGCTCGACGCCGTCCGGGAGCGCGATCAGCGAGCGCTCGTCGACGAGGACGTACTCCGCGAAGCCGCCGTCGCGCGTCAGGCCGGTGAAGCCGTGGTCGACGCAGTGGACGTCGTTGCCGCGCCGGCACGGGACGCAGAGCCCGCACGCGTACGGCGGGTAGACGAGCACCGGGTCTCCGACCTTCGCGGCGGTGACGCCCGGCCCGACCTCGTGCACCCAGCCCGCGTTCTCGTGACCGAGCACGACGGGGACGGTCAGGCCCGCCGGCTCCATCAGCCCGTCGATCGCGTGCAGGTCGGTCGCGCAGACGCCGGCGCCGCCGACCTCGACGACGACGTCCCTCCAGCCGGCCGGCTCGGGCACCGGCCGGTCGATCAGCTCGAGGGGACGGTGGTATGCGGTGAGCTGCGCCGCCTTCACGCGAGGTAGCCGCTCGGATCCGCGTGCAGGTGGTCGGCGAGCCGCGTCGCCAGCGCCATGATCGTCAGCGACGGGTTCACGGACATCGTGCGCGGGACGAGCGAGCCGTCGCCGACGAACAGCCGCTTCACCTCGTGCGACTCCCCGTTCCGGTCGACGACGGAGCGCGCCGGGTCGTCGCCCATCCGACAGCTCCCCTGCACGTGCGTGGACGCGATCCCCGACCACGCGATCTGCTTCGCGCCGGCGCGGCGGAGCACCTCGCGGCTGAACGCGAGCGCGTCGTCGAGCCGCCGCTGCTCGTTCTCGTTCCAGGCGACGTCGAAGCGCTCGTTGCCGTGCTCGTCCACGACGACGGCGGACGTGTTCTCGTCGGTCACCATCGCGAGCACGCCGTTCCAGTACCGGTACTTCTTCACCGCGTCGACGAGCGGCTGCCCCCAGAGCGGCCCGCGCTCGTCGCCGAGCGTCGTCGCGAAGCCGATCGGATCCTGGACGGTGGACGCCTCGATCACGAAGCCGCCGTCCTCGTCGTGCTGGTGCGCCATCGAGTGCGCGGTGATCGGGTAGACCATGTGCGCGTCCTGCACCTCGTCGAAGAGCCCGTAGACGAGCCGGACGGGGTGGAGACCGAGATTCCTGCCGATCGCGCGGTTCGTCAGCCCGGAGCGGAGCAGGAGCTGCGGCGTGTTCAGCGCACCGCAGGCGACGACGATCGCACCCGCGCGCACCGCGTTGCGCTCGCCGGCGGCGTCGACGTACTCGACGCCGGTCGCCTCGCCGTCCTCCACGAGCACGCGCTCGACCGACGCGTTCGCGCGCAGCTCGAGCACACCCTGCGCGAGCGCGTCCGCGATGTACGTGTTCATCGTCGACTTGCCGGCGTTCGTCGCACAGCCCTGGATGCAGGAGCCGCACTTCTGGCAGTTCGCGTCCGTGTACGCCGTCACCGGCTCGAGCGGCGCGCCGAGCTCGCGGAACGCCGCCTCGAGCGCGTGCACGCACGTCGGCCAGTCGTTCCGCTCGCGCACCCCGAGCCGTCGCTCGACGCGCTCGTAGTACGGGTCGAGGTCGGAGACGGTGAACGGCCCGCCGCTCGCGGAGGTGAGCCCGGTCGCGTCGTGCCACTTCGCGACGTCCTTCTCGCCGACGCGCAGCGCCACCTTCGTGTTGATCGTCGTCGTGCCGCCGACGCAGCGGCCGGCGAGGAAGGCGATCACGTCGCCGCCCGCGGTGAAGGCGAAGCGGAGCGGCCACATCAGCTCGGTCGCGGCGCGCGACTCCCAGCGCACGAAGTCCTCGGCCGTGTAGTGGGAACCGAGCTCGAGCAGGAGGACGTCGCGGCCCTTCTCCGCGAGCTCGCCCGCGACGACGCCGCCTCCCGCGCCCGAGCCGACGACGACGACGTCGTACGTCTGCTTCACGCGATCCCCATGAACGACCAGTCCTTGTCGATCCGGCGGGCGAGCGGCGAGTTGAAGTCGATGTCCGCGTAGGCGCCGGGTGCGCCTCGGCCCGGCGCGACGAAGTCGCTGTAGTACGCCTCGATCGCGACGGCGCGGACGAAGGCGAACTCCGGCGTGCGCTCGAGCTCCGCGAGCGCCTCCGTGCCCTTCGCCGCCGCCGGCGCGAGCGCGTCGATGGACGCGAGCGCGTGGTCGCGTGCCGCGGGCGGCATCCCCGCGATCAGCGCGTCGATGTAGACGACGGGGCCGACGCCTGCCGAGCCGGGCACGATCAGCTCGCAGAGCGCCTCGAGCGCTCCGGCGCGGCGCTCGTCGAGCGTCCTCGGCGCCGGGCCCGGGCTCACGTCTGCGGCTCCCCGTCGGCGGGGGTCTCGAGCGCGACGTCCTGCTCGCGGAGCAGGTACGCGGAGTGCAGCCGCTCCGGGTGGTCCTTGAACGTCTGCGCGTCGGCGTGGTCGCGGATCCGGCCTCCCTCGATGACGTACGCGGTCTTCGAGACGGCGAGCGCGACGTGCACGAACTGCTCGATCAGGAGGATGCCGGCACCGTCCCGTGCCACGGCCTCGAGCGTCGGCATCAGCCGCTTGACGATCACCGGCGCAAGCCCGAGCGAGAGCTCGTCGACGAGCACGAACTTCGGATGCGAGACCAGCGCCTGCGCGAGCACGACCATCTGCTGCTCGCCGCCGGAGAGTTGGCGCGCCGTCGCCTTCCAGCGCCGCTCGAGCGCCGGGAACAGCTCGGTCGAGTAGCGCATCGCCTCGCGGGCCTCGGAGCGCGACAGCGCGTACGTCGCGACGCGGATGTTCTCCTCCACCGTCAGATCGGGAAGCAGCCGTCTGCCTTCGGGGACGATCGCCACGCCGGCGACCCGCACCGCCTCCGGCCGCCGCCGGGCCAGGTCGTCGTCGCCGAGCAGCACGCGCCCCGCGCTCGGGCGCAGCACGCCGCCGACGGCGAGCACGAGCGAGGACTTGCCGGCGCCGTTCGGACCGAGCAGCGCGGTGATCTCGCCGGGCGGGACGTCGATCGTGACGTCTTCGACGACCGTCCGGCCGCCGCGCGGGACGGAGAAGGCGTCGATCTTGAGAGCGATGCTCAGACCTCCTCCTCGGTGCCGAGGTACGCGTTCGTCACCCGCTCGTCCCGCAGAACATCGGCGGTCGGCCCGATCGCGATCACCTTGCCGAAGTCGAGGACGGCTGTCGTCGTGCAGCAGTTCGAGACGAGGCTCATGTCGTGGTCGACGAGGATCGTCAGCGCGCCGAACGCCTCGGGAATCCTCTGGATGACGCCGCCGAGGTGCTCGGTCTCCTCCTCGGGCAGCCCGGCGGCCGGCTCGTCGAGCAGCACGACGCGCGGCCTCCCGACGACCGCGCGCGCCACCTCGAGCAGCCGCCGCTCGCCGGCACCGAGCGAGCCCGCCTTCGCCCGCGGCGACACGTCGAGCCCGACGAACTCCATCGCGGCGAGGACGTCGGCCTGCCGCGAGGACCGCTTCGCCCCCGAGTGCTCGTGGATCATCGCGACGTTGTCGAACACCGACAGGTTCTCGATCGACTGCTCCGTCTGGAAGGTGCGCCGCAGTCCCCACCGCGCACGCTTGTAGTCGGCCATTCTCAGCATGTCCTCGCCGAAGGCGCGGATCGATCCGGCCGCCGGCTTGACGAAACCGCTGAGCACGTTGAAGAACGTCGTCTTGCCGGCGCCGTTCGGGCCGATGAGGCCGCACGTGCCGCCGGGGAAGTCGAGGCTCGCGTCGTCGATCGGCGTGACGCCGGCGAAGCGGACGGTGAGGTTCTCGACCTGGATCATCCGGTGGGCTTCCTCCCACCGCCGCCGAGTCTCCGGGCGCCCCGGGCGATGAGCCGCGCGAGGTTCGCCATGTCCTTCGGGAACTGCTGGGCGAGTCCGCCCGGCGCGGTCAGGAGCACCTGGAGCAACCCGGCGCCGAAGATGATCAGGAGCCAGTTCGGGTCGATGTTCCACTGCGCCTGGAACAGGAACGGCAGGAGCTGGTTGAAGATGCCGGCGACGATCGCACCCCAGAGGCTGTAGATGCCGCCGATCAACGCGGTCGCCGCGAGCGTCAGTGAGTCCTGGGTCTGGAAGGTGATCGCCCGCGGCACGCCGATCTGCGCCGCCAGAAGGCAGCCTGCGACGCCCGTGATGAACGACGCGAGGGCGAACGCCCAGAGTTTGTACAGCGTGATGTTCACGCCGGCGGCGAGTGCTGCCGGCTCACTCTCGCGGATCGAGGCCCAGGCGCGCCCGGGCTTGCTCGCGACGTGCACGAGTGCGATCAGAAAAAGGATCGCGCAGACGATCACCGTGTACCGGTAGTACGCCGTGTCGCCGACCGCCCACGACGGCCGCCGGACCGGCGGCGTGCTCGTCGTCAGGGCGCCGGTGGCGGACCGGCCCGTGAAGCCGCCACCGCCGTTCGGGAAGTCGGTGACCGACAGCACGACGGTCGTTGCGCCGGCGAACATCAGCGTGATCAGCGCGAGGTACAGCCCGGAGAGGCGGAGTGCCGGAAGTCCGACGAGCGTTCCGATCGCGCACGTGATCCCGCCCGCGATGAGCAGCAGCACCGGGAAGGGAAGCGAGGTCGCGTACGCGACGCGCGCACCCACCCAGCAGCCGATCGTGAGCAACGCAACCTGTCCGAGCGAGATCATCCCGACACGGCCGTAGAGGATCCCGAAGCCGAGCGCGGCGACCGAGTAGATCGCGACGCTCGTGTACGTCGTGATCCAGTCGGCCCCCGAGATCGCCGGCAGCACGACGAGAGCGATGAGGAGCAGTCCGACGACGACGCCGCCGCGGACGATCGTGCCTCGCTGGAGCGTCGGCAAAGCGCGTGTCGGGGCCGTGCGCTCGGGTGATGCCGGTGCCGTCGTCACCACCGGCTCAGTTCGTTGCGCGAGAGACCGTGACGACTCGCCGCCGCGAGAGGTAGAGGAGGGCGACGATCGCGAGCACGAACGGCGCCGCCGACCTGTAGGCGGTGACCGACGTGTACGGGGTCAGGATCGCCTGGGCGAGGCCGACCGCGAGTCCGCCGAACAGGGTCCCCCACAGCGAGCGCAGGCGGCCGATCAGTGCTGCGGCGAGCGACGAGATGACGAGAAAGGTCAAGGCGGAGTAGTCGAGCGACGTGAGCAGGTCCGGAAGCATGAGGCCCGCGATGCCGCAGGCGAGCCCTGAGCCGAACCACGCCGCCGCCTCGACCCGGCGTGCCGGAACTCCGAGCATCGCCGTCGCCTCGCGGTCGTTGGCGAGAGCCCGCATCGCAGTGCCGAGTTTCGTCACCCGGAGGAAGATGCTCGCGCAGGCGGTGATCGCGAACGCGAGGCCGATCGCGATCAGCTGCGTCAGGCTCACGGTCGTGTTGAGGATCACGTAGTGGTGCGACGAGCTCGGCAGCGGCAGGAAGCGCGCGAACGCCCCTCCCACCGGAGCGAGCTTCGCCATGGTCCCGAGCAGGATGAGGGCGAGCGCGAGCGTGCCCATCATCTTCACGAGTGAGTCACGCCGTGCGAAGGCGGGGCCGAAGACCATGCCGTAGGCGAGGTTGCAGAACCCGCCGAACAGGACACAGATCGTATAGGCCAGCCAGTGCGGCCAGCCCGTGTGGTTGACGATGTAGTAGGCGATCAGGGCGCCCGCGGCTCCGATCGCGCCGAACGCGAGGTTCAGCACGCCGGTCGCCCGGTAGAGCACGACCAGTCCGACGCCGGAGAGCGCGTACACGCCTCCGAACGCGAGCCCGATCACGATGAACGGCTTGAGGAACTGCCAGTCGACGCCGAAGATGCTGAACGCGACGACGTTACTCATCGGAGCCTCCGGGCACCCTGATTGTCACCTTTTCGTCAACCTCGTCTTCGTCTTAGCCGTTGAGGTGGTACTTCTTCTCCCAGACGCGTGTCTGGGCGATCGCCTGGTCGACGGCCTGGAAGTCCGTGCAGCCCTTCTTCACGACCACGTTGCCGTTCTTGTAGTCGACGATGATGTTCGTGTTGTTCGGGATGTGGTACGGAAGGTTCCCGACGTAGAACGGCTTGCAGAGGATGTCGGTCTTCTGGTCCTTCAGCGCCACGACCGCCGCGTTGTAGGACTTCGCGGTGATCGCGCCCGTGATGCTGAGCAGCGCAGTGACGGCGAACTTCCCGTCCAGGAAGCCCATCTGCGCGAACGCCTGCGGTGCGATCGACGGTGCGTACTTCTTCAGCACGGCGAACATGAGCGCCGAGTCGGGGCCGACCTTCGGATCGACGTTGCTGAACTCGTTGTCGATCCAGAGGTGGCCGTCGAACGTCGGCGAGAACTGGCCCGCCATGAACGTGTTCGCGATCGGGGTGGACGAGCCCCACAGCACCTTGTCGACGATGCCCTGCGCCTCGGCGGCCTTCATGAACGCCGGAGCCGTGTCGGGCGTGAAGTCGAGCAGGATGCCGCCGCCGTCACCGGCGAACTGGTACATCTGGATCAGCTGCGAGGTCGCGTCCGTGACCGGCAGGTGGGTCGGGTAGATCTTGACCGGGATGCCGGCCTTCTGTGCGACCAGCGCCGGGCCGCCGTCCGCATACGCCGAGATCGTGTCCGGAGACGCGATCGCGAGCTTCTTCGCCCCGGCCGCGATCAGCGCCTGGGCGGCGCCGACGTTGCTGTAGCGGGGACCGGAGTTCACCTCGGCGAACGACGGGGTGCTGTAGCACTCCGCCTGGACGCCGGCGCCGATGACGACGTAGCCCTTGCTCTTGTAGTACTTCCAGTTCGTGCCGCACTCGGCGAAGCTCGTGTTGCCCACGACGCCGACGACCTTGTCGCTCTGGATGAGCTTCCGGGCGAGTGCCGCCTCCTGCGCCGGGTTGAGCGCCTCGTCGTAGAGCGTGTACTGGATCGGGTGGCCGTTGATGCCCCCGTTGTCGTTGACGCAATCGAAGTACGCCGCGGCCGTCTTGCCGATGGTCGTGAAGTCCACGCCCGGGATCAGCATGTCGATCCCGCCGAGCTTGATCGGCGTGCCTGTCGCCTTCTTCCCCGTGCCCATGCCGCACTTGCTGACGGCCGCTCCTGGCACCGCCTGGCCGACCTTGTAGGTCGGGCGAGCTCCGGCACCGGTGGTCACCGCCACCGCCACGATCGCCGCGACGGGAAGCAGCGCCATCAGAACCCTCCGAAACGACATCAACTCCTCCCTTCCGTGCTCAGGTTGAGCGTTGGCCGTGATCCGGTCTGACCGGGCATCCTCGCGGCATGACCGGACGCATGCCGAGGCGTGAATCTTTCTCGTCGGACGCGTGCGATGCAAGTCCCTCCGTTCGGGCCCGGTGCCGCTGTAGACGTCGTGGCGGGTGCAACAGTTGGCGTGGGCTCCGCACGGGAGTGTCGAGCGTGCTGCGACGGTCGGACGCCGGTTCTCAGACGACGGAGATTTGCAGGAAAAACACGGGCGGGCAAGGAGGCGTTCCGACAGGCGGAACACGACCGATCTCGATGCGTGCGTTGTCCGGTTCCTCAGCCGTCGAACGTGGCGGTCGGCGCGATGACGACGTCGAGGAGCAGCGGCTCGTCGCGATCGGCGAGGGTCGGCACGATCTCGTCGAGCGTCGCGACGAGCTCGTCGTACGTCGTGATCCGGCGGGCGGGGCAGCCGAACCCGCGCGCGATCGCGGCCACCTCGATCTCGCCGAAGCCGGGCCATGCCGTCGCTGCGCCCTGCTTCTCGGCGAGCCGGTCCATCACCGCGTAGCCGCCGTTCGCGAGGATCACCCACACGGCGCCGACGCCGTAGTGGGCCGCCGTCCACACCGCCTGGATGCCGTAGAGCGACGCGCCATCGCCGGTGATCGCGACGACCGGCCGGCGCGGCTGCGCCATCCGCAGCCCGGTGGCGCCCGCGAGCGCGAAGCCGAGCCCGCCCTGCGCCGCGCTGAGGAAGCCGAGCGGCTCGCGCGCGGGCAGCCGCTCGTGGATCTCCGGCCGGTCGACCGGCGCCTCCTCGAGCACGGTCGCGTCACGCGGCAGCCGCTCCGCCAGCGCCGCCAGCACGTGGGTCGCGAGCAGCGGCTCGCCCGGCCCCGGCGGCACCGGCGCGGCGAGACGCCTCCGCGGCGGCGGCGGCGGGACCTCGCGCGCGGGCACGCGACGCGCGAGCTCGGCGCAGACGCCGGCGGGCGGCGCGAGCACGGCGATGTCCGCCGGGCTGCGGTGCACCTCGTCGGGATCCTCGGCGACGACCGCGAGCCGCGTCGTCGGCTCCGTCAGCCGCCCGGGCTGGTACGCCGACTGGCGGAACGCCGGCGCGCCGACGACGAGCACGGCGTCGTACGGCGCGAGCGTCTCACGCAGCCGGGGCCGGTCGGACGGGAGGAAGCCCGCGAACAGCGGATGGTCCTGCGGGAAGCCGGCGCGGGCGCCGAACGACTCCTGGTAGACGGGCGCGACGAGCCGCTCGGCGAGCTCGGCGAGCGCGGCCCAGGTCGCCGGATCGTCCGCGCCCGCGCCGACGACGAGCGCCGGCGACTCGGCGTCCGCGAGGAAGCCCGCGAGGGCATCGACCGCCTCCGGCGACGCTGCGCCGGCGCGGAGGACCGTCCCGGTCACCGCCGCGGGCTCCCGCGAGTCGTCCGCCTCGTTCGCCCAGTCGTCCATCGGCACGATCACGAGCGCGGGGCCGCGCCCGGTCGAGGCTGCGTGGTACGCGCGCTCGATCGCGCCCGGCACGTCCTGCGCGCGGATCGGCGTCTCGACCCGCACCGGGTACTCGCCGGCGAGCCCGGAGAGCCGCCCGGCGAGGAACGGCTCGAACGCGAGATGGCGCCGGTCCTGCTGCCCGACGAGGACGACGATCGGGGCGCGGTTGACGCGCGCCGTCGCGAGCGCCCCGACGGCGTTCCCGAGCCCGGCCGTCGTGTGCAGCAGCGCGAGCGCCGGCTCGCCGCGGCCGACCGCCCACCCGGTCGCGAGCCCGATCACCGCGTTCTCGTGCAGCCCGAGCACGAAGCGGAAGTCGTCCGGGAGCCCGGAGAGGAAGCTGATCTCCGTCGAGCCGGGATTCGCGAACAGCGTCGTCAGCCCGCGCCGGCGGAGGAGGTCGAAGGTCGCGTCGCGGACGGTCCGACCGGTCTCCGCGCGAGCGGGTGCGGCTGTGCCCTCGCGGTCTCGAGTCTCCGTGCGCGCCATAGGCCGCCCTGTATAGCACGCCTGAAGTGCGATGATCGGCCGCGTGATCGACACCGCCGCCATCGTCGCGATCGACGTCCACGTGCACACGGAGCTCGCGCGGGACGGGAGCGACCCGATGCCGCCGGAGCTGCGCGCCGCCGCGAGGCGCTACTTCAAGAGCGACGAGCCGCTGCCGACGGTGGACGACGTCGCCGCGTACTACCGGGAGCGGAACATGGCCGCGGTCGTCTTCACCGTCGACTGGGAGTCGCGGAGCGGGCGGCCGATGATCCCGAACGAGGAGATCGCCGGCGCGGCGCGTGAGAACGCCGACGTGCTGATCCCGTTCGCGAGCGTCGACCCGGCCCGCCCCGACGCCGTCGAGCGGATCGAGGCCCTCGTCGCCGAGGACGGCGTCAAGGGGTTCAAGTTCCACCCGAACATCCAGGCCTTCTTCCCGAACGACGAGCGGGTCTACCCGCTCTACGAGGCGATCGCCGCGGCGGGGGTGCCCGCCCTGTTCCACAGCGGCCACAGCGGCATCGGCACGGGCCTCCCGGGCGGCGGCGGGCTGAAGCTGAAGTACTCGAACCCGATGTGCCTCGACGACGTCGCCGCCGACTTCCCGGAGCTGAAGATCGTGCTCGCGCACCCGTCGTTCCCCTGGCAGGACGAGGCGATCTCGATCTGCCTGCACAAGGACAACGTGTGGATCGATCTGTCCGGCTGGTCGCCGAAATACTTCCCGCCGCAGCTCGTCCAGTACGCGAACACGCAGCTGCGGCACAAGGTGCTGTTCGGCTCCGACTTCCCGCTGATCACGCCGGACCGCTGGCTCGCCGACTTCGAGCAGGCGCCGTTCAAGGACGAGGTGCGGCCGCTGATCCTGAAGGAGAACGCGATCGCGCTGCTCGGTCTCTGACGACCGATGAGTCTCCGCCCCGGCGGCGGTCCAACCCGTACGATGACCTCCGTGGAGGATGCGCCGCGCACGATCACGCGCGCCGGCGACGAGCCGGCGCTGCGGCTCGAGCCGCACCGCGGCGAGCTGACCGGGTACTGCTACCGGATGCTCGGCTCCCCGTTCGAGGCGGAGGACGCCGTCCAGGAGACGATGATCCGCGCCTGGCGCGGGCTCGACCGGTTCGAGGGCCACGCCGCGCTCCGCTCGTGGCTCTACCGGATCGCGACGAACGTCTGCCTCGACCTGCTCGACGGCCGGCAGCGGCGCGCGCGGCCGATGGATCTCGGCCCGTCGGCCGAGCCGGACCCGGCGCTGCTGAGGACGCTGCCGGAGACGACGTGGATCCAGCCGGTCCCCGACGGGCTGCTCGCGCCCGAGGGCGACCCGGCCGACGTCGCCGTCGCGCGGGAGACGATCCGCCTCGCCTTCGTCGCCGCGCTCCAGCACCTGCCGCCGCGGCAGCGGGCGGCGCTGATCCTCTGCGAGGTGCTCCGCTGGCAGGCGGGCGAGGTCGCCGAGCTGCTGGAGACGAGCGTCGCCTCCGTGAACAGCGCGCTCCAGCGCGCCCGCGCGACGCTCGCCGCGACCGACCTCCACGAGGCGGATCCGCCGACGCCGCTCGACGAGATCGACCAGGCGCTGCTCGCGCGCTACGTCGACGCCTTCGAGCGCTACGACATCGAGGCGCTGACGTCGCTGATCCGCGAGGACGCGATCCAGTCGATGCCGCCGTACGACCTGTGGCTGCGCGGCCGCGACGACATCTTCACGTGGTGGTGGGGGCCGGGCATCGGCTGCAAGGGCTCGCGCGTGCTCCCGGCCGTCAGCGCGAACGGCGCGCCGGCGTTCGGCCAGTACAAGCCGAGCCCGGGCGGCGACGGCTACGAGCCGTGGGCGCTGCAGGTGCTGCGGCTCTCACCGTCCGGGATCGCCGAGCTGACCTTCTTCCTCGACACCGAGACGCTGTTCCCGCTCTTCGGGCTGCCGCCCCGGCTCGGCGCGTAGGACGTCGCGCAGGCCGGCGAAGGCGATCAGCTCGAGCAGCTCGCTCGACGCATGCCGGAGCCGGATCTCGACGCCGAGGCGGCGCGCCGCCAGCTGCAGGCGTGCGAGCACGTCGACCGCCTCGGCGTCGGCGGCGAGCCCGCCGACGTCGCAGACGACCGTGCCGGGGCATGGCGCGCGCATCGACGAGAGAGACCGAGCAGTGGGGGAAAACTCATCGATGACCTCCCCTGCCCCGGCAGGGTCTTCGGTAAAGCGACGGGGAGGACGGCGTGCGGCGGCGAGGAAGGGTCGTGCGGCCGGCTCGAGGACCGGTTCGGCCGGGTCGAGCCCGGCGGGCTCAATCGCCGTCGCGGCGCAGCCGCGCGAGCACCCGCGCGGCGGCGCGTGCGACGCTCGGCTCGAGGCCGAGCTCGGCGACGAGCGCCGACGCCGCCTCCATCTCGTCGACTCGGCGCGCCGCGTGCTGCCGGCTCCCCGCGAGCAGCCGGTCGAGCAGCGGCTCGTCGAGCACCGTCAGGATCTGCCCCCGCAGCCACTCCTCGCACCCTGCCGCCTCGGCCGCGGTGAGGCTCTCGATCGCGGCCGCGGCGATCCCCTTCATGAAGACGCTGCGCAGGAGCTTGCGCGTCGCCGCCTCGCCCGGATCCGGCCCGAGCACCTCGACGGGCATCCCGAGCGGGCGGAAGACCTCGGCGAAGCGTGCCGCCCCGGCGCCGGAGACGAGGCAGGGCGTGCGCACGCCGTTGCCGGGCACCGGCGCGAGCAGCGCGACGTCGGCGAACAGCGCTCCGGACCCGGCGAGCGCCGCCGCGACCTCGCGCTTGACCCCGGCGCTCGTCGTGTTCAGGTCGGCGTAGAGCTGCCCCGCCGCGAGCGCGCCGGCGACCGACCGCGCCGCCGCGACGGCCGCCGCCTGCCCGTTGACGCTGAGCACGACGCCGGCGCCGGCGACCGCGTCGACCGCCGACTCCGCCCGCGCGACGCCGTCGACGGAGCGGCTCCCGTCCGGGTCCCAGCCGCGGGTCGGGACGCCGGCCGCGACGAGGTCGGCCGCGATCGCGGCGCCCGCCTCGCCGAGCCCGAGGAGCGCGACGTCCACGGCGCGGACCCTATCGAGCCGCGCCGATCCGGTAGGGTCGCGCCGATGACGGACGTGACCGTTTCGGAGCTCGAGACGCCGTCCTCGCGCGCGCGCGACGCCGTTCGCGGCGCGTACGACCTGCACGTCCACGTCGGCCCCGACGTGATGACGCGCCGCATCGACGACGTCACGCTCGCCGAGCGGTTCCTCGAGGTCGGCCTCCGCGGATTCGCGCTGAAGTCGCACTACACGTCGACCGCCGAGCGCGCGCAGGTCGTGATGCGCGCCGTGCCGGGGATCGACGTGATCGGCACGCTGACCCTGAACGCGTCGATCGGCGGGCTGAACGCGCTCGCGGTCGAGATCGCTGCTCGGGAGAACGCTCGAATCGTCTGGCTGCCGACGGTCGACTCGGTCAACGAGTCGGACGAGCGCGACCGCGAGTACCCGGAGGGCGTGCCGAAGCCGGCCTGGGCGCGAATCCAGGCGGACCTCCACGCGCAGGGAATCGAGGCGCCGCCCGTCGCCGTCGTCGACGCCGCCGGCGAGCCGCTGCCGGAGCTCCGCGCCGTGCTCGACCTCGTCGCGCGCCACCGGCTCGTCCTCGCCACCGGCCATCTCTCGCGCGACGAGATCTTCACCGTCGTCGACGCGGCGACGGCCGCCGGCGTCGCGCACGTCGTCGTCACGCATCCGGAGTTCCCGTCGGAGGACATCGGCGTCGACGACCAGGTCGCGCTCGCCGGGCGCGGCGCGATCCTCGAGCGCTGCTTCACGACGCCGTACACCGGCAAGTGCACCTGGGAGCGGGTGTTCGAGGGCATCCGCGCGACCGGCGTCGCGTCGAACCTCATCTCCACGGATCTCGGCCAGCCGCCGAACCCGCCGGTCGAGGACGGGCTCGCGCTCTTCGCCGACAGGCTGTTCGAGGCGGGGTTCTCCGACGAGGAGGTTCACATGATGACGGTCGTGAACTCGTCGATCCTCGCGGGAGTGGAGGCGCGATGAGCTTCGGCGACCTCGCCCACATCGGCCACGTCGAGCTGCTGACGCCCGAGCTCGAGCGGAGCGCGCGCTTCTTCACCGAGGCGCTCGGAATGGAGCAGTCCGCCGCCGAGGGGCAGTCCGTCTTCCTGCGCGGCTACGGCGACTACCAGCTCTATTCCGTGAAGCTGACGGAGGCGGCGGAGCCGGGAATCGGCCACATGGCGATCCGCGCGCGCAACCCCGAGGCGCTCGAGCGGCGCGTCGCCGCCGTCGAGGCGTCGGGCCGCGGAATCGGCTGGATCGACGGCGACGTCGGCCACGGGCCCGCGTACCGGTTCCACGATCCCGACGGCCACGTGTTCGAGCTCTACTACGAGACCGAGCGCTACGAGCCTCCCGCGGATCTCCGCCCGGTCCTGAAGAACCAGCCGATGCGGTTCACCGGCCGCGGCGTCGGCATCAGCCGGCTCGACCACGTCAACCTCCTCGCCGCCGACGTGACGCCGTGCCGCGAGTTCGCGACGGACGTCCTCGGCTTCCGTCATTTCGAGGGGATCGTCCTCGACGACGGCACCGAGGCCGGCGCGTGGCTCAGCCTGACGATCGCGGCGCACGAGCTGATCTACGTCGTCGACGCGCGCAACGCACGCGGCCGTCTCCATCACGTCTCGCTCTGGGTGAACACGCGCGAGGAGGTGCTGCGCGCCGCCGACCTGCTGATCGAGCACCGCGTGCCGATCGAGTTCGCCCCGTCGAAGCACACGATCAGCCAGGGCTTCTTCCTCTACGTGTTCGAGCCCGGCGGCAACCGGATCGAGATCACGACCGGCGGCTACTTCGTCTACGACCCCGACCGTGAGCCGGTGATCTGGACGGAGGCCGAGCGCGCGCGGGGCCAGGCGTGGGAGATCGCGACGGTCGAGAGCTTCCACTACTACGGCACGCCGCCCGTCACGGACGAGGACCGTGCGTACGCGGCGCGCCGCAGCGAGTCGATCGTCTAGGAGGGATCCGGGCGCACGACGACCGTGTCGGCGATCGGAATGATCTCCGTCACGGGCAGGTCGGCGCGCGAGGCGTGGTCGCGGATCGCGTCCACGCTCGACGCCTGGTAGATGCACACCGTCCCGAGGTTGCCCGATTCCTCGCTGAGGACGTAGCTGCGGATCCAGCGGATGTCGTCCGGCATCTCGCCGTCGCCGACCTCGGTCGACCGCGCGGCTGCAGCCTCGAGATCGCCGCCGTCGACCCAACCCTCGCGTCGGATGATCGCGTACAGCTCCACTCCCTGCCTCCCCCGATTGATGAACGGATGTCGGGAGGACTATACGATCGCGCCGTGGATCCGGTCGCGCGCCCGCTCGGGCTGAACCCGTCGAAGATCGTCGCGGTGCACCTGAACTACCGGAGCCGCGCGGAGGAGCGCGGGCGCATGCCGTCCGCGCCGTCGTACTTCTTCAAGCCGCCGTCTTCGCTCTCCGGGGACGGCGACCCGATCGTGCGCCCGCCCGGGTGCGAGCTGCTGTGCTACGAGGGCGAGATCGCGCTCGTCCTCGGCAAGGGCGGGCGGCGCATCCCCGTCGACGAGGCGGAGTCGTGCATCGGCTGGGTCGCGGCCGCGAACGACGTCGTCGTCTACGACCTGCGCTGGGCCGACGCCGGCTCGAACGTGCGCGCGAAGGGGCAGGACGGGTTCACGCCGATCGGGCCGCGGCTCGTCCCGGCCGACGTGCTCGATCTCGGCGACCTGACGCTGCGCACGCGCGTGAACGGCGAGATCGTGCAGGAGGGGAACACGGGCGAGCTGATCTTCCCGTTCGCGACGCTGATCGCGGACCTGTCGCGGCTGATGACGCTCGAGCCGGGCGACGTGATCCTCACCGGGACGCCCGCGAACTCGCGGCCGCTCGCGGTCGGCGACGTCGTCGAAGTCGAGGTCGAGGGCGTCGGCACGCTGCGCAACTCCGTGGTCGAGGACGACGTCCCTCTCGATCCCATCGGCGCGATGCCGAAGGTCTCGCCCGAGGTGCGCGCCGCCGCGCTCGGCGTGAGCGCGCCGCGTGCGCACGTCGTCCCCGCGGAGACGCTCGAGGCGCTGCGCGGGATCGCGACCGCGACGCTGACGACGCAGCTCCAGCGGCGCGGCATCCGCAACCCGTTCATGGCCGGGCTCCGGCCGACACGGCCCGACCTCCGGCTCGTCGGGATCGCGCACACGCTGCGGTACGTGCCGGTACGCGAGGACGTCGTCGCCGCCGACAAGGCCGAGCTGAACGCGCAGAAGGCCGCGGTCGAGAGCCTCTCGCCGGGCGAGGTCCTCGTCATCGACGCGCGCAACGAGCCCGGAGCCGGCACGATCGGCGACATCCTCGCGCTGCGCGCGCTGCGCCGCGGCGCGGCCGGGATCGTCACGGACGGCGGGCTCCGCGACAGCCCCGCGGTGGCGAAGCTCGACCTCCCGACGTACTTCCGCGCGCCGCACGCGAGCGTGCTCGGGCTGCTGCACTTCCCGCTCGAGTCGAACGTCGCAGTGTCGTGTGGGGGTGTCCTCGTACTACCGGGGGACGTGATCGTCGGCGACGCGGAGGGCGTGATGGTGATCCCGGCGCAGCTCGCCGAGGAGGTCGCGCGCGACGCCGCCGAGCAGGAGCTCGCCGAGGAGTTCGCGTACGAGCGCGTCGGCAAGGGGGAGAGCGTGCGCGGCCTGTTCCCGCTCGGCGAGGAGCGGCGCGCCGAGTTCGAGGAGTGGCGGAAGAAGAGGCGGCGATGAAGTTCCGCTCCGACCCGTCGCAGATCCGCGGCTCGATCGCGCCGGTCGTGACGCCGTTCGACCGGGACGGCGCCGTCGACCACGCCGCGCTCGCGCGGCTGATCGAGTGGCAGATCGCGTCCGGCTCGCACGGCATCTCCGTGCAGGGCTCGACCGGCGAGCCGAGCTCGCAGACGGTCGAGGAGCGCGAGGCCGCGCTCGAGACGGCGGCGCGCACGGTCGCCGACCGCGTCCCGTTCCTCCCCGGCACCGGCAGCGCGATCCTCGACGAGACGCTGCGGCTGACCGCGAAGGCGGACGAGCTCGGCGCCGACGCGGTGCTCGTGATCACGCCGTACTACTCGCGGCCGACGCAGCAAGGACTGTACGACTGGTACTCCGCGGTCGCGCGCGAGTTCCCCGACCTGCCGATCGTCGTCTACAACGTGCCGGTCCGCACCGCGGTCGACATCGCGCCGGAGACGGTCGCGCGCCTGCGCCGCGCGCACGCGAACATCGTCGGGATCAAGGAGACGACCCGCGACTTCGAGCACGCGTCGCACGTGCTGAACGTCTGCGGCCGCGACTTCCTCGCGTACTGCGGGATCGAGCTGCTCTGCTATCCGATGCTCGCGATCGGCGGCGTCGGCCACCTCAGCTGCGTCGCCAACGTCGCGCCGAAGCCGTGCGCGGAGCTGTACGACGCGTTCGTCGCCGGCGACCTCGAGCGCGCGCAACGGCTGCACTACGACCTGCATCCGCTCGTCGAGATGGCCTTCGTCGAGACCAACCCGGGCCCCGTGAAGTGGGCGATGGAGCGGCTCGGGCTGCTCGAGTGCGGCGATGTCCGGCCGCCGCTCGCCTCGCCGTCCGAGGCGTCCCGCGCGCGGATCGAGGCGCTGCTCGGCGAGGCTGCTCTGTTGTGACGGAGATCGCGCCGCAGCTCCACTACATCGGCGGCGAGTTCCGTCCCGGCCGCGCGGGCACGACCTTCGAGACGCTCGATCCGGTGACGAACCTGCCCATCGCGGACGTGGCCGAGGGTCTGACCCCGGACGTGGACGACGCGGTCGCGGCGGCGCGCGCCGCGTTCGACGAGGGGCCGTGGCCGCGGTTGAGCGCGAAGGAGCGCGCCGCCGTGCTGCGCCGCGTCGCCGAGGCCATCCGCGCGAACGCCGGCGACTTCGTCCGGCTCGAGTGCCTCGACATCGGCATGCCGATCCGGCAGATGCGCGGGCTCGCGGCTCGCGCGGCCGAGAACTTCGACTTCTACGCGGCGCAGATCGAGGCGCTGACCGGCCGCGCCTACCGCGTCGGCGACGACTTCCTCAACTACACGGTGCACAAGCCCGTCGGCGTTGCGGCGCTGATCATGCCGTGGAACGCGCCGCTGATGCTGTCGACGTGGCGGATCGCGCCGTGCCTCGCCGCGGGAAACACGATCGTGCTCAAGCCCGCCGAGTGGTCGCCGCTGACGGCGACCCGGCTCGCCGCGCTGCTCGACGAGGTCGGCCTGCCGCCCGGCGTCTTCAATGTCGTCCACGGCTTCGGCGAGACGGCGGGCGCAGCGCTGGTCGCGCATCCGGACGTGCAGCTCGTCGCCTTCACCGGCGAGTCGGCGACGGGCTCGACGATCATGGCGAACGCCGCGCCGACGTTGAAGCGGCTCTCGTTCGAGCTCGGCGGCAAGTCGCCGGTCGTCGTGTTCGCGGACGCCGACTTCGAGCGGTCGGTCGACGCCGTGCTGGCGCAGATCTTCACGCTGAACGGCCAGCGCTGCACCGCCGGCTCGCGCCTCATCGCCGAGGCGCCGGTATACGAGGAGCTCGTCCAGGCGGTCGCCGCCCGCGCCCGGAACATCCGCGTCGGCGACCCGTTCGACGAGGCGACCGAGCTCGGCCCGCTGATCCGGCCGGAGCATCACGCGCGCGTCCTGGGCTACCTCGAGTCGGCGGTCGCCGACGGCGCGCGCCTCCTCGCCGGCGGCAAGCGCCCCGACGCGCTCCCGGACGGGAACTTCCTCGAGGCGACGGTCTTCGCCGACGTGACGCCGGAGATGCGCGTCTTCCGCGAGGAGATCTTCGGGCCCGTGCTCGTCGCCACGCCGTTCTCCACCGAAGAGGAAGCGGTGCGCCTCGCGAACGCGACCGACTACGGGCTCGCGGCGTACGTCTGGACGAACGAGCTGACGCGCGCGCACCGCGTCGCGCAGGCGATCGACGCCGGCCTCGTCTGGATCAACTCGCAGAACGTCCGCGACCTGCGCACGCCGTTCGGCGGGACGAAGCGCAGCGGGATCGGCCGCGAGGGCGGCGACTACGGCTTCGAGTTCTACTGCGAGCTCGAGACGATCCACGTCGCCCTCGGCGAGCATCCGATCCCGCGGCTGGGGCTCGACCAGTGAACACGGACTGGGTCGAGACGCCGTTCGACATCGTGCGCGTCGCGCACGTCGAGCTCGTCGTCACCGACCTCGCCGCCTCGCGCGAGTTCTACGTCGACGTCCTCGGACTCGTCCCGACGGAGGAGGCGGACGACGCGATCTACCTGCGCGGCTACGAGGAGCGGCTGCACCACTCGCTCGTCCTCCGCGCCGGCCCGGCGCCGCTCGTCGACCACGTCGCCTACCGCGTACGCCGCCCCGGGGACCTCGACGCGATCGCGGCCGCGTACGCCGCGCTCGGCTGCGAGGCGGCGCGGGTCGAGGGCGTCGAGCGCGGCCAGGGG
>Ga0335070_10001981_pt1 | contig 23802 bp, 23 predicted proteins | sample Lox_Sample_13_FD_206722 | JGI IMG/M metagenome (GOLD analysis project Ga0335070, IMG submission 206722) | Soil microbial communities from Loxahatchee National Wildlife Refuge, Florida, United States - Lox_Sample_1.3 | ecosystem: Environmental > Terrestrial > Soil > Wetlands | place: USA...
CTCGATCCGTTCCCGCTCTTGGCCAGACTGGGCGAGCAGATCGATCTGCAGAAGGTGCTCACGAGTCCCATCGTTTGGAACATCATCACGGAGCGGTACGAAGACGGGGCGATGGTGGTCTTTTCGAATAAAGATCCCGATGTGGCGATGGACGGGAGCGAGGACGCACGAGCCCAGAAGGCCAAACACGACCTCTTCTTTAAACGCATTCGTGCGTCCATGGCTCTGTACCCCTTGTTTGAGATGGTTGAAATCAACGGGTCTCGATACCTCGATGCCGATCTTGCCAATCCTCTGCCGGTCGAGGAAGCCTTTGGCTGTGGGTGCGATACGGTGTTCATCCTCCTCAATCTTCCGAGGAAGAGTGTTCGCGTCGAGCCGCACCCCCTGCGGGACCTTCTGGAATTAAACGACCTCTTACGCCTGAATGAGCGGTACATCCACCATCGCGTGAAGGAAGCCCAGGTGAAAGCGAAGGAGTTGGGGGTCAATCTGTTTGTCATCCGCCCGGACGAGATCCCGCCTGGACTCGGGCTGCTGGAGATTGACAGCAAAGTGATCGAATTCGTGAAGAATCACGAGCGAAAACGCGTGAAAGAATACCTCGCAAATTTGGATGCGCACAATCTCCGATTCGCGCCGCCAATCAACTGACCTCGGATTCGTGTACCTCTTCGGTGTTGGTTCCAGGAGACTCCATGCGGAAGGTGTTGAGAATTGGCCATCGTGGGGCGGCAGGGTATGCCCCGGAAAACACGCTCGCGTCGATCGAGAAAGCGATCTCGTTCGGCTTGGACTTCGTAGAGGTTGATGTCCAGCGGACGAACGACGGACATCTCGTCATTCTCCATGATGAACGCGTTGATCGCACCACGAACGGAACCGGTTTAGTGTCCGAGATGCCGTTGCGTTCATTGCGGAAGCTGGACGCGGGGGCGGGGCAGGGTATTCCAACGTTGGGCGAAGTGCTCCAAACAGCCAGCGGGCGGATCGGATTGATTCTCGAGCTCAAGGTGCAAGGTCTCGCTGCGCAAACCTACAAGGCGGTTCATCGATTGGCCTTTACCGGTCCCGTCATCTATGCCTCGTTCATACACGGCGAGATGCGTTCCATCAGGGAGGCTGACCCACAGGCTCTGACCATCGCGCTCTTCGGCCGGCTGATGAAGAAGACCCCCGGCACGGTCGCGCAGAGTGTCCAGGCCACTCATGTCGGGTTCAACTACAAGGTTGTGACAAAGTCGCTGGTAGAGACATGCCATCAGCGAGGCCTTGTGGTCTTCGTCTACACTGTGAACGAACGACAGGACATTCAGAAGCAGAAATCCTTGGGCGTGGACGGCATCATCTCGGATTTTCCTGACAGACTCTAAGCGGAATCCTGCTGTATTCCAGGCTCACCTCCCGATCTACCAGTCCCGATTACCGGTTCAAACCAGATTCGTCGAGCAGCGCCCATGACAGCCTTGAGTGGGTGAGAGGATGGGAAATATTGATTTGTGGTGGGCCGTGTAAAGGCTTCGGCCAATAATCTTGTAGCAGTTGAAGAACGAGAGATTTAGCGCTCTTAGAAGTCACTGAATGGAAGGCGCAGTTGCGCACAGGAGAGACGACCTTTACGCAGACGACGGGGAGGCGGCGTACAAATGCGCGTTGTTCGCGAAGCCGGTAACGGGCTCGAGGGTCTCGATGTAGCGCGAGAATGTCTTCGTCTATGGAGTCTTGGATTCTGCTTAATCCTTAATTCCCGAATCTGTGTCTTCACTACTTGTTCGTGGTCATCACAAATGCCATGGGATGTCATGGACCGGTCGTACAGTCCGACTTCACCAATGAGCGTCTCTTTCCCTTCTCGTTCACACCATGCACAAATTACTTTCACGGTGACCTCGTATTGGCAAGGTTAATGCCGAATATCCTTCGAGCGAAAAAAGCAAATGCGGGGAATAAAGGCTGACTGACACAGTAACATAAAGGGCGTTGTAGGAAAACAAATGCATCGAAAAAATGGGTACGACGAACCATCCTGAATCATCAGGCGAGAGTGAATGGAAGCGGAATCCATATAGTAAAGATATACATGAACGTCATAATTGTTTTTGACCCCAGCGGAGAGGAATGCCGCATTGCACTGAGAAAGAACTGAAATGCACAGTGCGTCCGTTATGCTCAAACAGCGAATGGCCTAATCGGTAGCTCAATTTCAGTTAGAACCGTGATTAAACCGACATTGAGAGATCACGGCGACTCGCTGGAGAGGATGTATGTGGTTGAAAATTTGGTGGGCCGTGTAGGGGTCGAACCTACGGCCCGCTGATTAAGAGTCAGCTGCTCTACCAACTGAGCTAACGGCCCACCGGGTGTGTGTCGAGGAGATCGCTGGCGGTCCTTGTTCCTTGCCTGCTTGCTGGTGGCGCGCCTGACAGGATTTGAACCTGTGGCCCTCAGCTCCGGAGGCTGATGCTCTATCCACTGAGCTACAGGCGCTCCCGCAAGCAAGGACGCTCACCTTAGCATAGGATTTTAAGCGGTGTCTAGGTGGCCGCTTCGAGTTGGAATTACGAGTTTCATACCAATGAACCCATAGGCTAATAAAATTTCCTCTCCTCGCGCTTTGAGCCGCCGGCGAAGCTGATCCAAAGCCACTGCTTCCCGACGGGCGAGCTGCAATTCCTGTTCACGAATCGATGAGGAAAGTCGCCTGATCGGGACAAACGTTTGGATCTCGCAGGGGCCATGTGCGAGGCCCTGTTCTTCAAAGGGGATGCCCATTGTTCGACAGGTCATGGGGCGGGATTCGTAGATCCCGCAGCTGCCGTCAGACTGCAAAGCTGGGCAGGGAAGCTCCGCGAACTCCGTCACGAGCTGGTCAATGACTGCATCGTCCCATTCGTCGAGCATGTATGAATCCTTGAGGCGGGGGTAACGGGTTTCGATCGCGCCAACCTGCTCCGCGGCCCGTCGCTCGATGTCGTGTCGCTCCTTGAGAGGTAAGCGACCTAGGCCACGATGAATTTCTTCCCTGTCCAAGAGGGTAATGGGAAATGGTCCGATACAACAGCGGGAGCAGCCTTTTCGGCATGGGATGGTATCGAGGAGCGAGGCTCGGGCTTGGCTAAACCACTGATCGGCTTGGCGAAAAAACGATGGCTGAGAGGAAAAGGATGATGATCGGTAGGACGGGCTCACGGCCGCGCCGGGCTAATCGGTTGGTGTGGACAGATCGACCACGAGTTGGCCACCTGGCGAATAGAAGCCCTGGCCATCCACTTGAACGACGCCGTTGCACTGTTCCTGGTAGAACTGCAGGATCCAGCCGTTGAAGTCATACCCCTCGTCCGTGATATCCGTCTTGTCCATCTGTGTCGTGAGTATGAAGCGGGCCCTGGTCACATACTCAAGCATCAGGTGCGCCTCGACGTCGTCGAACACGGAGAGCGTTTCCTTGAAGTATCCCTGTTCTTGTTCGAACAGGTCTTTGAACGAACCGCGGTCCCGCACGCAGAACACATTGATCGGCTTTCGTCCGCGACTGTAACCCAGAGGAATTTGCAGCCATGCCCAATCGTCCAACGCGCTCGAGTCCAGCTTCTCAGGGGTAATAGGGGTCTGTCCGCGTGATTTGAGAAATTCTAAAAGGAGCCTCAGCGGAGGAGAATTCTCCTTCTGGCAAAACACGCGAGAATACGTAGATTGGTCGGCGATCTGGGCAGGGTCTGCCGATTGGGCTGTCGAAGGCAGAATGGGTAATTCTTTCGCCATGCTAGCGCGATTGCTCCGTACGGTTTCTGCGGTCACACATCGTCACAGTGGCATTACTCTACGCTGCCTGGTCTCGAAACTGCAAGGGTGTGGTGCAGGGATTTTCCTACGCCAGATGCCTGTTTTTCCGGTTGACAGCATGGGAGCGCTTGGCTAGACTCCCGCAGGTTTTCGCCGCTTGAGCATTCACGACAGCCTGATTACGAACCAACGTCGAGTCAGAGCAACGTCAAAAGGGCGATTCACTGCATTTCACTTTTCTTTAAATTCTGTAAGGAGGTTCTCGCATGGCTAAATCAATGACCAAGTCGCAGATCGCCGATCACATGGCCCAGAAGTCCGGGCTGACCAAGAAGGCCGCCGTCCAACTGTTGGATGACTTCGCTGCCTTGGCCTATCGGGAGGCGAAGAATGTCTTCGTGGTTCCCGGGATCGGCAAGCTCGTGTTGGCCAATCGGAAGGCTCGCATGGGTCGGAATCCGCAGACCGGCGAACCGATCAAGATTCCAGCCAAGAGGGTGGTCAAGTTCCGTGTGTCGAAGGCGGCGAAAGACGCGATCCTCGGCAAAAAGTAAGCCGGATACCCGTCCTCCGAGGCTGATTCACGGGTTCATGGCCTCACCCAGCCTCGTTCGCACTGAATGAAAAACCAAGGGCCGGCTCTCGTCGATGGGAGTCGGCCCTTCGTGCGTTTTAGCCCGGTTATGACAGCGAAGGGCCGAGCCCGCTGCCTCCCATCCCATCATGGCCGACTAGCCGAATCGCATCGCCATCCTGCACCATCGAATCCTGGCTCGCAATCTTCTTGTTGATCGTGACCAACACTTTTTTTTCGCGGATGAGCTGAAGCAGGTGGCGGAGCTGGATACCTTGTCGCTGGATCACTTGCCGGACAGTCATGGGCGATGGGACCTCGCAGGCAAGATCTCGTTCCCCATCGGCGGTTTGTAACTGGCCCATGAGCGTAATGGTAACCATTTCTGATGCACTCCTTCTTCAGATCGAAAACGATGCCGGGGTCAAGCCTCGACGTTGACTCCGTCCAGCCCGCCATCGATAATACTCCACCATGCCGTCGCTGAATGTGGAGAACCCAGGGATGCCGGATTTGCAGTTTGTGCTCTTTGTCTCGGCACTCTGTACCTCAAACCTCGAGACGCTGAATATTCCGGCAGAATTGCGCACGGTGGTTTTCGATCGCTGCTGGGCCCTCGTCAGCACCAGGCCTCCGCCCACGAATCCGAAGGAGCGAGTGCTCGATTTTCGTGAAGGCACCGAGCTGACCCTGGAAGCCTGCGTGTCCACGATCCGGTCGCTGTTCTCAAGCGCCGGAGTCACCACACTCACCTGGGACCATCCAGTCAGTGACCCTAGCCGTGAGAGCTCGCCAGCCGCCAAACCGCTGATCGAGCGGTTTGGCCAATTGTACCCTGAGCCTCCCGATATCGTCGACCCCGGATCAACAGGTAGTGAGCGAGCCTGATTGGGACAAGGCAGCGGAATCGAGCAACTCCGGACCTGACGAGGCGTTGATCCAGAGCTGATTCGTATGTTATATGCCGGAACGTTGAGTCTACACGTTTAATAGTCACTGATTCGAAAGTAGGAGGAGGCTGCAATGGGGAAGAGCCTGAAAGGCACGAAGAGTCACGAGAATTTGAAAGGCGCGTTTGCGGGGGAGTCGCAAGCCAACCGACGCTATCTCTATTTTGCGCGGCGTGCCGATATCGAAGGATTTCCGGACATCGGTGGGTTGTTCCGGGATACCTCGGAAGCCGAGACCGGTCACGCGTTCGGTCATCTGGACTTCTTGAAGGAGGTCGGGGACCCCGCAACTGGGGTGCCGATCGGCAATACCGAAGCGAACTTGAAGTCGGCCATTGAAGGTGAGACGTACGAATACACGCAGATGTATCCGGGCATGGCGAAGACGGCTCGAGACGAAGGCTTTGCCGAATTGGCCGAATGGTTCGAGACCTTGGCCAAGGCGGAACGGTCCCATGCAAACCGATTCACGAAGGGACTGGACAGCCTGAAGCAGGGCTGAGCAGACCTGCTTGCCATCGGCGTTCAGCGGTCAGCTTTCAGCAAGGCTGGATGAGGAGGTGACTCCACTCTGGCGCTGATGACTGACCGCTGATTGCTTTCTTCCCGGAGGAACGTGAAACCCGTCAGTTTGATTCATCCAGTCGATCCTGCACACCTCGAAAAAGAGACCCTGCGAATTTATGAAATTTGCGACGGTTGTCGTCGCTGCTTCAACCTGTGTCCCTCGTTTACCACGCTGCTCGACGTAATTGACAAACATGAGGGCTACGTTGCGAAGCTCACGCCAACCGATCAGCACCGGGTCGTCGACGAATGCTACTACTGCAAGCTTTGCTACAACCATTGTCCCTACACGCCGCCGCATCAGTATGCCCTTGATTTTCCCCGCTTGATGATCGCATGGAAGAAGCATTTGGCCACGACCAGGGGCGTACGCTGGCGTGACCGATTGCTCCTCAAGACCGATCTGATGGGCAAGGTGGCAAGCGCCTTCGCGCCTCTAGTCAATGTGATATTAGAGTTGGAAGTCGTCCGGTGGCTTGTCGAACTATTCGTCGGGGTCCATCGCGACCGACAGGTATTGTCTTTCTCGTCTGAAACGTTTCCTCGTTGGTGGAAAAGGCGAGGGGGGCCTTCCGTGCCAGCCTCCGCAGCACGAAAGGTGGCCTTGTTTGGGAGTTGCCTGGTGAACTACCAGGCCACGGATGTGGGAAAGGCCACGGTGCAGGTCTTGGAGAAGAACGGCGTCCACGTGGTCGTGCCGGAACAGCGCTGTTGCGGGATGCCGGCCTTCGACATCGGCGACACGGCGGCAATTCAGCAAGCGGCTGCCGCGAACACTGCGTCCTTTCTGCCATGGGTGGAACGAGGCTATGACATCGTCGTGCCGGTCCCCAGTTGCAGCTTGATGTGGAAGCGGGAGTACCCTGAAATTGTGGGCGGGGCTGCTGTAAAGAAAGTTGCGGAGCGGACGTTCGACGTGTGCGAATATCTCATGAGGTTGAAGCGGGAAGGCGCCTTGGCGACCGATTTCCCCAAGCGGCCGGGGCGAGTGGCGTATCAAGTGCCCTGCCACCTCCGGGATCAAAACATCGGTTTCAAATCGAAGGAATTGATGGAGACGGCAGGCGCCCAGGTTGACGTCATCGAGAAGTGTTCAGGCCATGACGGGCCGTGGAGTGCAAAGACGGAGTTCTTCCTTCTGTCGATGACGATTGCGAAGAAAGCGATGCGGGCCATTAAAAAGGCTCCGGCGGATGTGGTGGCCTCAGACTGCCCCCTGGCCGGCATCCAGCTCGACCAGGCCGGCGCGGCGGCCCATGCCGGAGGACGACCGACGAAGCACCCGATCCAAATCGTTCGCGACGCCTACGGGCTCCCGTCATGAAAACGCTGACGCAAGAAGACCTGATTCCCCATCTAGACTACGAGCGGCAGCGGGAGGGGTTTCGCTCCCGCATCATCGAGTTGAAAAAGCGGCGGCGGATTTCTATTGGGCCGCTCATTACGCTGGTCTTTGAAAACCGAGACACGCTGCAGTTTCAGGTTCAGGAGATGATCCGCGTCGAGCGAATCTTCGACCCGGCCAAAGTCCAAGAGGAGTTGGAGGTCTACAATTCGCTGCTCCCGATGCCGGGTGAGTTGAGTGCCACGCTCTTGATTGAGATCGTCGAACAGGAAAGAATGAAACAATGGCTCGACCTGTTTATGGGGCTCGACCGCGGACAGACGGTCGCGATTCGTGCAGGGCAGGACAGAGTCTACGGCGAATTCGAAGGTGGCCATAGCCATGAGACCAAGATCAGCGCCGTGCACTTCGTGCGGTTCAAGCCGTCTGGCGCGTTGGTAGCCGCGCTCCGGCGCCCAGAAATTCCGGTCACGCTCTCGGTCGATCACGCCACCTACCATGAGGGGACGGTCGTTCCATGGGACATGCGTCGAGAATGGCTCGCCGATTTGGAGGGATGACACCATGCCGCCGGTCCTCTTGACCAAACGTATCGAGTTTGCCGCGGCGCATCGCTACGTCAAGCCCGAGTGGGACGAAGCGAAGAACCGGGCCGTGTTCGGCCCCTGTTACAACCCACCGGCGCACGGGCACAATTACATGTTGGAAGTGACGGTCGCAGGTGAGGTGGATCCACACACGGGTATGGTTATCAATCTTTTCGATCTGAAAAGAGTCTTGCTGGCTGTGATCGAGGAGTTCGATCACAAGAATTTGAACCTCGACATGCCACATTTTAAAGATCGCATACCTACGTCGGAAAATCTCGCGAGGGTGCTCTGGACCAAGCTGCAAATTCAGAAGGACATCGGCACGCTGCACGCCATTCGCTTGTACGAAGACGAGGACCTCTACGTGGATGTCACTGCGGCAAGTGGGCTCGATGTGGCCGGCATCACAAGGCGCTACTCCTTCACTGCGATGCACGAAGGGAATAAGGGCCACACATGGGATTGCTTTGTCACGATCCTCGGATCTATTGATCCCATCACCGGCATGGTCACCGATATCGGAAAGCTCAACCGTCTGACCCAAGAGAGAGTAGGAAAGGTGTTTGAAGGCCAAGATTTGCGACAAGTGCTTGGTGCTCAGGAGGTCACCGGCGAATTACTCGCGAAGGCCGTCTGGGATCGCCTCGTCAACTTTATCCAAGGGGGCAGACTCGACAAAGTCCGTCTCGTCCAAACCCGCGACCTAATATTCGAGTATTCCGAATAAACGATCAGGATGCTTGCTCTCCCTCTCTCCATTCAAATCTGGTCCACTCGATGCTACAAGACCAAGCCTGTGTTCAAAAATGACAAGAGAGACTGCTCAAAAATGGGGACTCGTGCTAATTAAGTGATGTCCGCTCTGTAGGCTACTGCCGACACTTCCTTCGCTCTTACCGCGACGCTTTTTGTCTCCGCTCACTCCAAGCTACACAGTTACAAGCATTTAGAATCGACCAGGCGAGCCGGAGTCTAGAAGGCACAGCTTGTGCTCATCTCTCCTCGTGAGAATACGCCCAGGCGAGCGCGCCGATAACCTCTCTACATGGAGGTCTCTATGACTCCCCGCATCAACATCACACGTTCCGCTCTCGTGCTTCCCATGCTTGCCCTCTTCATCGTGATCAGCAGTTCATTCTCCGAAGACGTCCAGTCGCAGGTTGGTCGATTTGCCGCACGGGATCCCGGTGTCCGCTCTGGCTCCGCTGGTGCGGGAGGTATGATTCCTGGCCTGACGCAGTTCGAACAACTGGTATTTGGGTCTGCCCGTGACGCTTTCGAAGAGGTGGCATCAGTGCAGGGATCAATCCCGGAGACGGAAGCGGGACTTGGACCGCGCTTCAACTTAGACAGTTGTGCGGGGTGTCACGCTCAACCGGATGTGGGTGGGAGCAGTCCATTCCTCAACCCGCAGGTAGGAGTAGCCAAAAAAGAAGGCGCGAATAACGAAATTCCAGCCTTCATCAGGAAGGACGGCCCGGTTCGCGAGGCTCGGTTCAAGTTCAATCCGGACGGGACGCCTGACGGTGGAGTGCATGCGCTATTTACGATCACCGGGCGCAACGATGCACCGCGATGTTTCTTGACCCAGCCTGATTTTCGAGGGGCAGTGGCACGCCAGAATGTGATATTCAGGATTCCCACCCCGACCTTCGGCGCCGGATTGATCGAAGCGATCGACGACGACACGATTCTCGCCAATATGCAGGCCAACAGTGCCACGAAGCAGACTTTCGGTATCCGAGGCCGTCCCAATACGAGCGGGCGACCCAATACCAGCGGAAACGATGGGACCATCACTCGTTTCGGCTGGAAAGGCCAGAACAAGTCACTCGAAATATTTTCAGGCGAGGCCTACAACGTTGAGCAAGGCGTCACGAACGATCTGTTCCCGCAGGAGCGGGATGAAACGGCAAACTGCTATTTCAACACGACGCCGGAAAGTGCGACTCAGTTCGACGCTACGAACCCACTCGACATTCCTAGTGACGTGGTGAAGTTCGCCGTCTTCATGCGGTTCCTCGCCCCTCCGACGCCGGCGCCGGATACTCCGTCCATCGTGCAGGGCCGGAAGCTGTTTAGCGACGTCGGCTGCGCCCTCTGTCACACGCCGACGTTGCATACGAGCAAAAAAGCAGCGGTCGGAGCGTTGCGCGACAAGGACGCAAACCTTTACTCAGACTTGATGCTTCATAACATGGGGCCTGGCCTGGCCGATGATGTGAGCCAGGGTAATGCGCGCGGCGATGAATTCCGCACGGCCCCATTATGGGGTCTTGGGAAGAGAATCTTCTTCCTGCATGATGGGCGCACAAAGGATCTGCTTGAAGCCATTCAGGATCACGCGGGAGGCGCCAGCGGTCAGTATCCACCTTCAGAAGCGAATCAAGTTATCGCACAATTCAATAGGTTGAGTGAGATCGATAAACAGAACATGCTGAACTTTCTGCGCGGGTTGTAATCAAAGATCCGGAGCGGGGCAGGAATGATCGACCCCGCTCCGGCGATGACCTGAACAAAGCCGGGGATTTCCCAGTTCCGACACGTGGTGAAGTACGTGTGTCACTATGCGTTCATGTCTGTACGCGCAGCACGCCCGTATTGGGTGACCAGTGAGAGCTTCGCTACTGTTTAGCCAGAACCTTCTCAGCTTTTCTATCTAGGGACAAGAAGAGTTCGAGAACAGGCATACGTCTAGAACGAGCAGTCCTACAGCCTGTCGCCCTCATACTTACCTTCATATTGTGGTGATGTAAGGAAAGGATGGGTGAAGGTAATGGTGTTGTGCTTGGACTCTCTCTGGTAGCGGCCTTGGTTGGGACAGACTGCGGCTGTTCCAGCACAAACGAGCCAGACGGCCGCCACACTTCTCGCTGCTGAACGGACCCGCTCAGAGGATTCAACCAATCGAACCCGGTGAAGGGTGCCCCGGAGGAGGAAAATTTAAGAGATCGATGGATTCTGAACGGCTGGAGGAAGAGTCAGCAGGATGGCCTCAGTCAACGTTCGGAGACCGTAAACGGAATCAGACGAATTCCCCGCGAGTATACGCGAGTATATTAACTCTCCAAGGACAACCCGCGGCACAATGAAGATATTCAGCTGTCAGAGATTCCAATTTGGTGAGCCGAGCTAGGTTCTTTCATGCCTGATCCCCTGCACGCATGCAGGGGATCAGGAGGTCCGACTCGCTCTTATTGAACCGCGGGAACCGTCTGGTCCACCGAGCCAGCCCAGTTCGCTCGTCCTCCAAGTATGCTGGATCCGAGACCTTGAGCGAGATTCCCTTCTCCTCCGAGGATTGTGGAATATCCGCTCTGAATCCAGTTCTGGTTCCCAAACACTATCCCGCCGGTGGCAGTAAACGCATTGAGTGTTCCGCTCACAATGTTATGCGAGCCGTTTCGGCCACTGGTTGGATCGGGATGGGGTCCCTCATTATAACCAACGATCAGGTTTCCCAATCCTGTGGGGGTCCCATTGTCTCCGGTCGAGCCCGATCCACTCCGGACGTGCAGGTTTACCCCTGAAAAAATCACGTGAGGTCCCTTCACTCCGTTGATCACATTCGGATCAACCGTTACGTATTTGGCCAGTGCGGTAAGTGCGGGATTAGTACTTCCCCCGCTCCCTCCACTCGCTTGAAGAGCGTTGATCTGCGATGTAAGCAGGGCGATCTGGCTGTTCGCCGCACTGAGTTGGCTCTTCAGGCTAGCGACGTCAGCCTGCAGTGCTTCAAGGGAGCCGGAAACGCCGCCTTGATTGTTGTGGTGGCGCTCACGATGATCTCTCAGCTTGTCTTCGACGCGTTCGAGCTTTGCTCTCAGTTCAGCATTTAGCAGGCGGTGCTGACCGTTTTGATCCTGCTTTGGCGCACTGTCCTTGGCCAACGCAAGGCTCGATACGGCCGTGAGGCCACACACTAAGACACTTGCAAGGAACATTCTGTATATAGCGTTCATGACCCACCTCTCGTTGTGATGTGGAATAGTGCTCATCATTCGAGAAGCTCCTTACTGGTCAGGGATTGAGATGCCGACGAGACACAACCAGAACGAGGAGTGCCCCTCGACTCTCGTCTGACCACTGCCCTCAAACCGCAAGCTCCGTGCCGGTCAAAGGCAGCGGCTGGCCAAATATTTCAGGTGCTTACGGGAGGATTTCAGAGGCTGGGGCGTTGCTTTAACTACATTTTGTGTCGTCGCTCGACAAGAATTGGACTGTACAAAATGGCACTTTTTGATGAGTCCTGAATAATCAGCTGGTTGAGTGAGTCTTCGACGTCAATGTATTAACACCTAGTTGTGAGTATCTAACCACAAATTACCGGAGAAGGGCTCCCGTTTCAGTTAAGCTGGTAAGCCTAGGGGGCGTTCCCCAGGCAGATCTCAGACTCGACTGAGTGGTGCCGCTCTGGGAAGGGGATACAGACAGTGAGCTATTCGCTGCCCGCAGGCAACCGCTGATCAGGACGGTGCGGGTGTTTGGAGAAGTTCTCGAACCTTCTCAATGAGCGTGGCTGGCAGGAACGGTTTCTGGAGGAACGGCGAGTTGGCGGTGACACCGTTGGCCTGGAGGGTGTCTCCGGCATAGCCGGACATATAGAGCACCCGCGCGTCCGGCCGCATCGCCTGCACGGCCTCAATAAAGGCGGTGCCCTTCATTCGAGGCATGATGACGTCAGCGATGACGAGGTGGCAGGAGCCCTTGTACAGTTGGAGTTTTTGAAGCGCTTCAATCCCATCTCCCGCGGCCAGGATGTTGTAACCCTGGTCTTGCAGGATGGTCGTAATCAGCTTCCGAATGCCTTCGTCGTCTTCGACCACCAGGATTGTGTCTTGTGGGACAGCGGCCTCAGTGCCCCCTTCTGATGTCTGGGGTTCGACGGACGTTTCTCCCACGCAGGGCAGGTATACGGTAAACCTGGAGCCTCGTCCCGGTTCACTTGTGACCTCGATGTACCCTCGACTCTGTTTGACAATTGCGTAGACGGTGGCTAGTCCAAGGCCGGTCCCTTTACCCGGTTCTTTCGTCGTAAAGAATGGTTCGAAGATATGGGTAAGGGTTTCAGCGTCCATGCCACACCCAGTATCTTGAACCACGATTTTTACGTAGGGGCCGGCGGAGGAGCCTGGGTGCAGGCGAACGTACTGTTCGTCCAAGTCCACGTTGTCGGTTTCTACATTGATGAGACCGCCGTCCGGCATCGCATCGCGCGCGTTCAAGACCAGATTCATGATGACTTGTTCGAGTTGAATAGGATCGACGAGGGCGTGCCCGGTGCGGGGGTGGAGTACGATGATGGTTTGAATGTGCTCGCCGATCAAGCGTTTTAGGATATCTTCCATCTCGCGGATGACGGTATTGATGTTTAACTCTTTCGGTTCAAATACCTGCCGTTGGCCGAAGGTCAGGAGTTTCTTGGTCAGGGCTGCGGCCCTCATGCCGGCCTGGCGGATCGTTTCTAGCTCGCCTTTGGATGGATGAGAGGAGAACTGCTGCAACAGGCGGTGCGCATGGCCGATTACGACCATCATGAGATTGTTGAAGTCATGCGCCATACCCCCCGCGAGTCGTCCGACGGCTTCCATTTTCTGTGACTGATGCAGGGCCTGTTCCGTCCGCTTGTGCTCCGTGATGTCGGTGATTGTTTCGATGACGTGGGTACGTCCATCGGTCGTCGAAGCCTTGGACCAATGCACCAGCAGGTACTGGTTGCTCGGCAGAGCGACTTCACTGGAGACGACTGAGTCGGCCGTGAGGGCCTCAGGCATCCGGCAGAAGGAACAGGGAGCCTGGCAGCCGGCAATTTTCTCGTAGCAGGAAAAACCGCCGATGTCGCCGAATTTCTTCAGGCCAGTCTCGTTTTGGAACTGAACCTGATGGGTTTGTGGGTCGATGACGGAAACGATGACCGGCTGGGAGTTGAGCAGAGCTTGGGCGTCGTAGCGGGGGAAGTTTCTCGATCGTGAAGGAGAGGCCATCCGTTGCCTCGCGAAGGTTCATGGCGCGGGCTATCCGTGTCCCGTATACACCAGAGCCTATCTGACATTACTACAGGCCTTTGGGGAGTCAAGGAGATCAAGGATTCCCAGAACGAGATTGCCCTGCTACTCTATCAAGCAGGCTATTGCTGGAGATGATCTGCAATCAGCGCGGCGAGCTCGGTTGGCTCTACAACGCCTTCGCGGGCGAAGAGCAACTTGCCCTTCGAAAAGAAATGAGTGGTGGGATAGGTCTCGAAAGTGTGGGCCTTCTTGATCTCTCGGCAACGGCCGGGTACGTGCATTTTGGCTTTACCGACCTTAATTGCTGGAAACTTCGCAGCAGTCTCCTCAAGGATGGGGTCGTATGTCTTACAGGGTTCGCACGTGGCCAGGCCGTAAGCCACAATCGATGCCGGCGCATCAGTGAATTCTTTATAGTTTGTATCGCTAACATCTTCGACGATTCCGGACATGATCTTAAATCCTGCCTACTAAGCGGAGAGTGCTGAGGCAAGGAGTCTTGTCCTACACCTCAGCACTCAAGCATTAGGATTCTTGAGGTCAGCTGAGCTTTGCCAGGGCAGCAAGGATCTCCTTGTCCTCTCGCGCGACCTTGATCTCCTGGACTTTTACATAGGCGACCTTGCCGTTCTTATCGACGATGACGGTCGCACGTTTGGAACAGTTCAACGGCTCGAAATACAGCCCATAGGCCTTCGCGGTGGTTCGATGCACGTCAGACAGTAGGCGATGCTTGAGATCCAACGAGTCGGCCCATGCCTTGTGAGAAAAAAAGCTGTCACAGCTGATGCCAAAGAGTTCGGCATTGGCACCCTGGAACTTGGGGAAGTCGTCGGTCAGGCACTTGTTCTCGCCTTGACAGACAGGGCTCCAGTCAAGCGGATAGAAGCAGAGCACGACATTCTTCTTGCCTTTATAGTCGCTCAGCTTCACATCTTTCTGATCTTGATCTTTCAGGTTAAAGTCGGGGGCGGTATCTCCTACTTTGATTTCTGGTGCCACGTCACTCATCTGGATTCCTCCTTCACTTGGTTGGGCCCGGCCTGAAATACAGTGTAGGTAGGTTATGTACCGTGCGTCTCGAAACCTTGTCAACGGTCCGGAAGGCCTAGGAGTACTAGACCCATGAAGGTAAGTTGGCAATTGTACAGGGGAATTACGGTATGGCTCGGATTTCTCGAAAACTAATCGTTCGTCCGGCTGGAGCTGCCGTTCGATAATTCGCAATCTGGACTGTCTGGCCCAGGAGTGCCAAGCGAAGTTGGCTGCCAACCCTGAGCGCGTGGCCGGTCTTTATGAGTTCGCTCATGGCTTCCACGAGCAGCGTGCTCGCCTGCCTATCCGGCAGGCCGCGAGGGAAAAACGTTTCCAACTCATCTGTCCCGAACTTGGTCAAACCCAACGTATAGCACCAGCTTCGGTCTCTCGATTCATCATCAGCTTGAGTGACTTGTACGTGGTCCTCCAAGACAAAGTGGGCCAGCGGGCGATCTTGCCAGTCCGAGGGGTTGAGATATTGCTGTGTCGTCGGGTCGAACGCTGTGCCTTGGGTCAGCAGGGTGAGGCCCCGAGCCAATCGCGCGGCAAACAGAATCGTGTCGGGCATATCGCGGGGAGGCATGACCGAAGGTGAGACCGCGCCGATCAGTTCGTGTTCCCAAGCAAACGTCTCTTTCAACCCGTCCGCATGGCTTGTGGGGAGCGGCATGACCGCATGTGCAGTCCAAGGTCCGTGAACGGCGTGCCACGACTCAGGAGCCTCCACCTCTCTGCGCAGCTTGAGGGGGCCGCCATATTCTCGATCGTACCAGGCTGTTAGTTCGTCAAGGGCCGGGGTCGTACCTCGATAGCCGATGAAATAGAGGGGAGGGCGCTTGGCAGAGGGCTTAGGGGCTTTTTTGCGAATCCTCATATCGACCCATGTCCCGAACCTCTTGCCGGCGGCTTACTTGCCGGCCTTGCGGGCCTTGCGACGGTCTTCCGGGTGCAGCAGTCGTTTACGAAGGCGGAGATTCCTCGGCGTCACTTCAACCAGTTCGTCTGGCCCGATGTATTCGAGCGCGAATTCAAGCGTCATTTCTCGAGGTGGTGTGAGGATCAAGGCTTCATCTGACCCCGACGCACGCATATTAGTCAAATGTTTTTCCTTACAGACATTCACGTCCAAGTCTTCATCGCGGCTGTTTTGGCCAACAACCATTCCGCGATACACTTCCACTCCGGGACCGATGAACAGTTCTCCTCGTTCCTGGGTCATGAAGAGGGCATAGGCGGTGCTGGTCCCGTCTTCAAAAGCACACAGTGATCCATGTGGCGCCACAAGCAGATCCTGTTCGTTGGCCGCTTCGTAAGCTCTAAATACATGATGCATAATGACCGTGCCGCGGGTCTTGGCAAGCAAGACATTCTTGAGCCCCATAATCCCGCGCGTCGGGATGTGGTACTCGAGATGCATTTCGCTCGGGCCGGCATCCGAGTGCACGAGCTTCATATGGCGCATCTCGCCTCGGCGTTTGCCGATTTCTTCGATCACAGCGCCTTGATAGGTCTCTGGCACTTGGATCGTCAGCTCTTCGTACGGTTCGGTGACTTTCCCGCCATCACGGTGAAGAATGACTTCCGGTTGAGATACCTGAAGTTCGTAGCCCTCTCGGCGCATCTGTTCGATCAACACACCGAGATGGAGTTCCCCACGCCCTGCAACCAAGAATCGATCGGGACTGTCCGTTTCTTGAACACGCAGGGAGACATTGGTCTCTAGCTCTTTGAATAGGCGTTCGCGCAAGTGACGGGAGGTGAGAAACTTCCCTTCGCGGCCGGCGAAAGGGCTGTTGTTCACCGAGAAGGTCATCTGCACAGTCGGTTCGTCGATCGTGACGCGTGTCAGGGCCATGGGGCGATCGGCATCAGCAATCGTGTCTCCAATCCTCACATCGAGCAAGCCCGCAACGGCGACGATTTCCCCCGCTTCGGCCTGTTCGACATCCGTCCGCTCGAGGCCCGCGAAGACGGAGAGATCGGACACTCTGCCGGAAGTCTTGGCTCCATCCTTCCCGAGGATGAGGACGTTCTGGCGGCGCGCGATTGACCCGGATTGAATCTTCCCCACGCCCATCTTGCCTTTGTACGCGTCATGGGTCAGTGCGAGGACCAAAATCTGAAGTGGCGCCTCAGCGTTGATCGCCGGTGCTGGTACGTTCTCGAGTACTGTGTCGAGAAGTGGAGTGATGTCCAATCCCGGCTTATTGACATCGAGCGTGGCAATGCCTTTGATGGCCGAGGTGTAGACGATGGGAAAATCGAGCTGTTCGTCCGTCGCGCCCAGGTGCACAAAAAGATCGAAGGTCCGATTCACCACGTCATCGATGACCGCGTCAGGCCGGTCAATCTTGTTGATGACCACAATGGCTTTATGACCGAGGGCCAATGCCTTTCGCAACACAAAGGTGGTCTGCGGCATTGGCCCTTCTTTGGCATCGATCAGGATCAGCACTCCGTCTACCATACGAAGGGTCCGTTCCACTTCTCCGCCGAAGTCGGCATGGCCCGGCGTGTCGACGATGTTGATCTTCACGTCCTTGTACATAACGCTGGCGTTCTTCGCGCGGATGGTAATACCACGTTCCCGCTCCTGATCCATCGAATCCATGATCCGTTCACCCATATCGTCGATCCTGCGGTGGACGTGGGTTTGTCGGAGCAATGCATCGACCAACGTCGTCTTACCATGGTCGACGTGGGCGATGATCGCGATATTTCGGATGTCGCTCCGGCGCCCCCTTGGAGCTCGCCCGGTCGAACTAGAGTGGTTCTGTGTCAAAGAGACATCCATAGTCATAAACCTGGTCTGGTTTAACACGAAAAAAAAGACGCCCCGAACTCCAGGCGTCAGATGCAGTATACCTGAAGAGGATCAGTGGAACAAGCGCGCGTGCAGGGTCGTCCTCCGCTTGAGTTTTAGGCCCTGCCGGGGTATGGTGAATGAAAGTTATCCTTCCGATGACTCAGCCCCACAAGGGCATCAATCCATGACCATGATCGACTTGCCCGTACAGCTCCAGGATCCGCCTCGTCAACCGCCGCCTCGCCGGCCGTGGAACAGGTGGCAGATCGGATTGGTGGGATTCGGGATCTTGATCATGTTGGGAACCCTCGCGGCTGGCAGCGTCCTCTGGTACTTTTCGCAAGATCTGCCATCACTGGACTCGCTACAAAATTATCAACCGAGTCTGGTCACCCAAGTCTATTCTACCGATCAACAGCTCATCGGGCAGTTTTTCATTGAACGTCGTATCGTAACGCCGCTGGTCGAAATCCCGAAGGTGCTGACCCAAGCCGTCATCGCGACAGAAGATGTGCGGTTTTTCGACCACCCGGGCCTCGACTATATCGGGATATTGCGCGCGGCCTGGACCAACGTTCGGCATGGAGGAAGGAAAGTCGAGGGAGCGAGTACGATCACGCAGCAATTGGCGCGATCGCTGTTTCTTTCGTCGGAACGGTCGTACGGCCGAAAAATTCGCGAGTTGATTTTAGCCTACAAGATGGAAGTCGTGTCGACCAAGGAACAGATCCTTGAGACCTATTTGAACCAAATCTACTTTGGCCAAGGTGCATATGGAGTGGCTGCGGCCGCCCAGACCTACTTCGGAAAGGAGCTTGCCAAGCTGACGCTCCCCGAAGCCGCGTTTCTCGCCGGGCTCCCGAAATCTCCGAGTCGCTTCTCTCCGTTCGCGGCGTACGATCGTGCGAAGAAGCGGCAGGAACATGTGTTGAGCCGGATGGAAGAGGCGGGGTTCATCACCCAAGAGGAGCAGGAGCAAGCGGCCGCCGAACCGCTTGCGTTTACGCGTCCTGGCGGTGACCAACTCGCGCCCTATTTTGTGGAGTACATCCGGCAGTTGTTGATCGCGAAGTACGGCGAGACAATGGTCTACAAGGGTGGACTCAAGGTGTTCACGACGCTCAATCTCGAGATGCAAAGGCTTGCGGAAGCTGCATTTGCTGCCGGCCTTCGCGAACTCGACAAACGTCAAGGATGGCGTGGACCTCTGCGGACAGTTGATGTCTCAACCGTGCCTTCTTCTGTGACTGGGACTGCGCCCGAAGACACAGTGACCGTTGGCGACTACCGCGAAGGAGTGGTCACGAAGGTGGCGAAAGACCATTACCTCGTTCAAGTGGGTAATACGACCGCCAAGTTGGCTTTTGACGATATGGCCTGGGCCAGGAAGCGGCTCAAAGGACCCGATGCCACGAAGGATGCCGTCGTTGAGGCGAACCTGAGGCAAACCTTGAAGCCCGGTGACGTGATCGAGGTTGGTATCAAGAAGATCGATCGCGGAACGGTCTCCCTTCAACTGGAGCAGACGCCGTTGGTCGATGGCGGGTTAGTTGCACTAGAACCGGGGAAGGGTGCGATCCGTGCGATGGTGGGGGGATACGATTTCAACCGAAGCGAATACAATCGCGCGGTCCAGGCCCATCGCCAGCCAGGCTCCGCATTTAAACCGATCATTTATGCTACCGCAATCAATCAGGGCATGAGTCCCGGGTCGGTGATCCTCGATGCGCCGGTCGTGTACGAACAGGAGCAGGAAGATAAGACGTGGAAGCCGGAGAACTACGGCAAGAAATTCCACGGGATGGTGAGTTTAAGGGACGCGTTGGCGCATTCGCACAATCTCGCGACCGTCCGCCTGTTGGAAAAAGTCGGGGTCAAGAGCGTGATCGACTTTGCTCAAACCGTCGGCGTCGCCAGCCCTTTGGCAGCGGACCTTTCTTTGGGATTGGGGTCTTCGTCCGTCGGGTTATTGGAGTTGACCTCGGCCTACGGAGTGTTCCTGAATCAAGGCAGCCGAGCGGAGCCCTACGCCATTTTCTTCGTGAAGGATCATGCAGGCAAGGTGCTCGAGCTGGCGGAGCCGGAAGCGCACGAGGTGATGTCGAAGGAGACGGCCTATCTCATCACCAATATGATGGAAGACGTCATTCGGAAAGGGACCGGACAAGCTGCGAAAGTCATCGATCGCCCGATTGCAGGGAAGACCGGAACGACCAACGACTTTATCAATGCCTGGTTTATCGGCGGGACGCCGAACCTCGTGACGGGTGTTTTTGTGGGATTTGACGATCGACGGTCGCTGGGTGAGACCGAATCAGGCGCCCATGCAGCGCTCCCGATCTGGATTAATTTTATGAGAGAAGCATTGAAGCAAGTGCCGGTGGTACCCTTTACGATTCCCGACGGCGTAACCTTCGTCAAAGTCGACCCAACCACAGGACTGCTGGATTCGGAACAGGAAGGGACATCGGGAACAGTGGAACTGTTTGCCAGAGGGAGCGAGCCTACCCAAACGAGCCAGCGGCAGTTGGATCCAACGGACTTCTATAAGCTGGATCAAATAAGCGAGGGCCCCCCCTAGGTAGGAGGCACTCGGGCAACCGAATTGGTTGGGAGATTGTTAGGACCTGGAATCCTGGTATTCTTCGTGCCAGGCCATCTGAATCGCTTCCAAGATCTTCTCATTCGATTTCTTCGGATCGTCATTAAAGCCTGGCAGAGCGACGATCCAGGCATGCATATCAGTGAAACGGACTGTGAGCGGGTCAGTATCCGGGTGTTCTTCCACCAGTCTGATCGCGATGTCTTCCGCGTCTTGCCACTTTAGATCCATAGGAGATCCTCATCTCTCGTCGTTCATCGTTTGTGAAGCATGTGCGAGATACGCTTCACGGGAAAATACTTTACATTATTTCCGACAGCTTCTTGTTCTCTAACGCTTCCTTCAAGGAGGTATCCATCAGGACTTCAGCAAGATGATGCGTAGTCTGTTCAAGCTCCGTCATGCGGGCGCGGATCGCCTTGTGGTCCGACGCGGTCTTGGCTGATTCGAGGGCAGCCATCGACGTCCGAATCGCTGACCGTTCTGCCTCACCGATCAACTGCCCACCTTGTTTGAGTGCTTTCTCAACGGCTTTTAGAATGGCCTCCGCTTCAGTCGTGGCTTCGATCAATTGCCTGGCTTTCAAGTCTTCAGCCGCAAACTTGAATGATTCGCCGATCATGCGTTCCACTTCCTCGTCGGTGAGGCCGTAAGAGGGTTTGACGGCGATCGACTGGGTCTCGCCCGTGCGGACATCTCGTGCGGAGACATTGAGAATGCCGTTCGCATCGATTAGGAACGTAACCTCGATGCGCGGGACGCCGGCTGGCAGGGGAGGGATCTTGAGCCGAAACCGCGCCAGGCTACGATTGTCTTTTACCAATTCACGTTCGCCCTGCAAAATGTGAATATCCACTCCGGTTTGACCATCCACATAGGTCGTGAACATCTCCTTGGTGCTCGCCGGAATGGTCGTGTTGCGACGGATCAGGCTGCTCATCACGCCGCCCATCGTTTCAATGCCGAGTGAAAGGGGAGTCACGTCCAGCAACAGTAGGTCGGTTGTCCCTCCGCCGAGGATATCCGCCTGCACCGCTGCTCCGAGCGCCACAACTTCATCTGGATTCAACTCGCAATGAGGTGGCTTGCCAAACAGGTCGTGCACCCGTTGTTGGACCAGCGGCATGCGCGTGGAGCCGCCGACGAGCACGACTTCATCGATGTTATCGGGCGTGAGGCCCGCATCTTTTAGTGCTTGTCGGCACGGAGCCAGGGTGCGTTCAATAAGATCTATCGTCATGGATTCGAGTTGGTCGCGCGTTATCTCGCGGGTAAAACGCCCTTTGCCATCTGGTAACTCAACCGCAGTCGTCGTCTTGAACTCGTCGGAAAGTCTAACTTTGGCCTGTTCTGCTTCGAGCCGAACCGCCTGCATGTGGTCCGGATACTTGGTGATATCGATCTCATGCTGTGCCCGAATATCGTTCATGAGGAGATCAGCCACACGGCGGTCGAAATCGTCGCCTCCAAGATGAGTGTCACCGTTCGTTGCGAGGACCTCGAAAATGCCGTTCTTGAGTTTCAATATGGAGATGTCGAACGTGCCACCGCCGAGATCGTACACTGCGATGGTGCCTTGTGTCCGCTTCTGCAATCCGTATGCAAGAGAGGCTGCGGTCGGTTCGTTGATGATCCGGAGAACTTCGAGCCCGGCGATCATGCCGGCATCTTTCGTCGCCTGCCGCTGGCTATCATTGAAATAGGCGGGGACGGTGATGACCGCCTTCGTAATGCTCTCGCCGAGATGGGCCTCGGCTCGGTGCTTGAGCTCCTTGAGAATCATCGCTGAGATCTGTGGCGGTGAATAGGCTTTCCCCCCGAGTTTGATTCGGATGACGCCACCCTGTTCGGCAAGTCGATACGGGAAGTAGGCGAGCTCATCTTGCACATCGGCCAACCCCTTCCCCATAAATCGCTTGACGGAATAGATCGTGCGTTCGGGATTGCGCGTGAGGTACTCTTTCGCCGGATCGCCGACGATGGGGCCGTTATCGGTCATCGCGACGACCGATGGGACCATGGTACGACCGGTCCTTCCGGGAATGACGCGCGGCGTACCCTGGTCCATATACGCGACGAGGGAATTCGTTGTTCCTAAATCAATCCCAACAATACGTGCCATGGGGGTTATGCAATGGTTGCAACGAGATCGTTGACGATGTTCCTGACATAGGTTCGGTTGGACAGAATTTCCCGCATCTGTTTCAGAATGCGCTCGCGCTCGACCCTGGCCTGATCAGTGGCCTCTCCGCGATCCTGCAGTGCGTCCCACCGTACGGAAAGCTGTTGCAGTTGCGTTTCCATATCCCGTTGTCGTTGCTCAAGCGCTTCGCGCTCGGCTTGAAGTTTTGCGCGAAGCTTGGGCTCCATCTCGGACGTACGGTCGGTGGCGCGATATTCCTCCAAGATTTCCTGCAACTCGATAATTTCTTCAAATAGATCCCCGGGAGGCGACGTACGGATTTCTTTGGCTGCACCGGCTTCGAGGTCCAGCAGATACTCGGCTCGCTGAATCGGATCGCGGAGCGTCCGATACGCGGTGTTCAGCAATGCGGAGTTATCCAGGCTGATGGCCTGTTCCGCAGCACTTTTGTTTTGATAGAAATCAGGGTGAAATGCTCGGCTGAGTTCGTAGAATTTGGTTTCGAGGGCGCTCTGATCGATGGTGAGGCGGCGAGGAAATCCCAGACAGGTAAAGTAATCCAGTTCTTTGGAGACAGGCTGAACCTTGACGCAACGTTCACAAAAATATTCGCCGGCGACTTCTGATTGGCAGTGCCAGCACATGCTCCGCGCCATCTGGAGTTCGCGACGGCCCGGTATAGTATGTGTACGATGATCCATGAAGGCTGCTCTGACGGCACGGGCATGGTTTTTCACCATGCCCGTTGCGATCGTTCCATTATGTGGCGCTTGATTTAGGCCGAGAACGACTCTCCGCACCCACAGGTCTTATTGGCATTCGGATTCACAAATTTAAAGCTTCCGCCCATCAAGTCCTTTTGAAAGTCCAGTTGAGTCCCTTGGAGATAAATCGCGCTCTTGGCGTCGACGATCACCTTCACACCCTCGAAGTCGTAGACCTGATCATACTGACCGATTTTCTCGTCGAAGTTGATCGTATAGCTTAGGCCTGAACAGCCGCCGCCCTTGACGCCGAGGCGAAGGCCTCCCTCGGCTACCCCTTGTACGTTCATGAGACGCTTTACCTCTTTCAGCGCGGCCTCACTGAGCGTGATGACCGGAGTGTGTGTTTCTGTGTTCATGGCGTCCATAGGTGCTCCTTCGTGGCGTTACTTCGTCTCGGGTGTATTTCCGTCGGCCTTTTTCTGGTAATCAGCCAGCGCGGCCTTGATGGCGTCCTCGGCTAACACCGAGCAGTGAATCTTCACCGGTGGCAGATTGAGCTCCTGCACAATGTCGGTATTCTTAATCTTCTGGGCTTCTTCGATCGTCTTGCCCTTGAGCCATTCCGTCGCAAGGCTGGAACTAGCAATCGCGGAGCCGCACCCGAAGGTCTTGAACTTCGCGTCGACGAT
>Ga0335070_10001982_pt1 | contig 23802 bp, 24 predicted proteins | sample Lox_Sample_13_FD_206722 | JGI IMG/M metagenome (GOLD analysis project Ga0335070, IMG submission 206722) | Soil microbial communities from Loxahatchee National Wildlife Refuge, Florida, United States - Lox_Sample_1.3 | ecosystem: Environmental > Terrestrial > Soil > Wetlands | place: USA...
GCGAAGGGATCTATTTCCCTTCGCTCACTTAATAAGATACCATAGAGCTTTTTTTCGCTCTTGCAATGACCCTGCACAAAAACAATATAATGTCATAGACTATATTAAGCCATTAAGTATGGGATTGAGCAAAAAGCGCTTGGCTGGATACCATATGTCCAATCTTCCCACTTATCTTTATGACTTTATAAGAGAATTTAAATACACGCAAAAACATTCTGATTGATGCAAATCAGACAGCACACGCCTCTCTAGCCCTCATTGTTGGGGGCCACTCCAACCTTACTCCACCTCTTTTTTGTGCTTATTTATGACTACTTATGGACTCATATCTTTATCTCAACCCTCGGAAGCCTAGTTTGCGCCGTATTATCCTTCACCGGCACTTTTCGCAGACATCTAGGACATGTCGCATAATACTTCGATTTCCCTTTGTACTGCCACCTATACTCGCAATGCTTGCACTTCAAAGACCGGCCTTCTTCCACGCACTGGTAGTTAGTTAGTCGAAGAATATTAAGCTATCCAAACAAACATGAAGTGTCTACCATAATTCATTCTACACATAAACAGAATATATTTATTTTAAATGAGTTATTGAGCCGAAATATTTAAGAGTCTTCAGTACCTTATACATTCAAGGAGATAGATAGTGAAAATTAAATTGATTTGGTTGAAGATGAAAGCACCTGAGAATAATCAAACAAAAAAATTTAATAAAAGTCATCTTTCTCAAAGGGCTTGTGATAAATACCGTACAAGATAATGTGGTAGCCAAAAAGAAAAAGCCCACCCCCTATATAGCCCGAAGATCACAGAAAGCCCTCGAGGAAGAGCCTAAGGTAATTAAGCCCGACTGCTCTACGCTCCTACGTATCATTACGACTTTATGATGAAATTTATATCATTACATGACCTATTCTGTTTACCAAAAGCCGCCTTTAATCCCTTGTTTTTGTCCCCATGGCCCTGGGGGCACCTATCATTCCAGCCACTACTCTTTTCAAACACTATATAACTGTATAAAAATGTTTGTGTGCATTTATAAGATATATATTGGTTGCCACTAAAGTACGGCCATTAAAACCCCTTCGCCACTTCGGGGGCTTTCCTTATCTGTTTATTCATGCCACAGCTCTTTCTGAATATCGGCAGATATCTATAATTTACTATTATATATAGTATTATTTTTATAAACGTAATATTGGAGATGCCCCAGCATTTTACTGAAATATATTACCAATAAATGAAGCTAAGACTCGGTGTTCATGGTTCGGGCCGCATTATATTTGCTTCAATCATCCATTCACTCTCTACAACAGTTATAAGCGGTTCTCAGCTTACTCAGCATATTGCTCGAAGAGCAAGTCAAGAGGATTTCCTAATCATGTGTTCTCTATTCTAAGCCCTTTACTAGCTCAATAAATGCTTGGGCAGCCCCATAGATCCCACTGCCTGAGACCACAGGTTCTAGGGTATTTTAAAATTTATTTTTTGATGCCTATGAAATCCTTGACTTGGCTGTCATAAAGAACAGGAATAGCAGAGTCCCTAATCAGATCCAGCTAATTTAACTTTACCATATCATGGCTTTTAATTATATTATAATATTAATTGAGTCGTCTGATATAGGTTACTTATTATTTGGTCTACATATAATGATATTATCCATAAAATCTTTGTACTTAGGCCCATAGCTAACCTTCTTCAGGGGTCCTGCAATGTATTTCCTTATTCAAGAAAAGGGTTAGCACATTAATATCATGTTAATAGATTCTATACTACGGCAATAGATTTTAGTCGCCCACTTTTTATCCTGTTGGCTATATCATAAATCATAAGCCCTCTAAGCTATTATAATAACAAGTGTTATTCTATAATGTAATAATATTAATATATAATAATTTACCAGCCGTGAAGTATAGCATAGAGCAGGACGCGATAATAGGTGTGAGCGAGATCGAGATGAAGACTATACACATCGAATTAGAGGTCGCCATATAGGATCATATCTATCTGCAAGAGATTTTACAAACCCGTTTTCTTATCACTTTTGTATAATCTTTTTATCATAATATTTATATTTTGAAAGGATCGATCCTTATATTTAAAAGATTAACAGAACCAATGAAGCTCATTTACTTGAAAAGGTAATTGATGGAACTAAGGGAATATCGTGATACTCTATTAAAAACTCTTTAATAATTTGTAATAACCTATTTATTTTAGAAGTGGGAAAGGGTACTTTCATGGCAAGAATAGGGGTAAAGAAAGGGAATATCAGAAGATTATCGGTATCCGTGTCAGAAACCACTGTAGACTGGATTGAAGCTCAAGTAGAATCCCAAAGATACCGAAATATATCTCATACCATTGAATCGTTAGTTCGCGAGAAAATAATTGCGGAAAACAACAATTAAAGGATTTCCTTTCAAAAAATCCCGTTAACTTGCGTGTTGGAAGACAGCGTAGTCATATAAAATATGTCTTCTGGCAGGCTCGTACCCCGCCAGGAGAAAACTCCATTGTACGAAGGAGCAGCAAACATGTTAGATGTATCTCCGGTTAGCATAAATAGTTTGCCGTATCAGGCCATAACGCAAACAGAGAGCGCTATTCTAAATCAGATTTTAGCAGAACTGCAGACGCTACGTGAAGAGGTTGACCAGCTCAAAGAGGAGAACCAGAGCCTCAAGGAGATGATTGCAACCCAGGATAAATGCATAGCCTCCTTGGAAATCCAACAGGAAAAAGATTTTGATGAGATAGCCTCGAAGATAAATGAACATTCTGGGGCTATAAACAAGTGCTGGCAAGCGATAAAGACCGTGCCACATCAAGCACTGCCATGTGGCAAGAAGACCATTCCCAGGATTGCCAAAATAGATGAAATCCTGAAGACTCGTGGCCCTGCTACCTTAAAAGAACTGGAAAGGATCTTAAAAATAGATCCCGCCACAATGACGCGGATCCTAGCACGATTGGATAAACGTCGTTACGAAATCTATACTAGGCCAGGAGATGAAAGAGAGAAGGTGCTCAGATTGAAGGCCTAAATTCGTTGATGTCAAAGATCAATTAATTTAGAGGTTTGAACCATAGAGTACGATGTTTTCTAGTTTGGGTCTAGAATATTGGGCGATTCTCCCAATGTTTATATATAGATTAGTTGATAAAAGACTAATCAGGAACCGATAGGAAAGGATGCCTAAGTGGCTAGTCGAAAAACGATTGATATTTTACATGCAATGTAAAAGAATCAACAAAAAAATAGTCGGACTATTGAACGACGTTTATCATACTTTATATCGAACGATCTAATTGCCGAATACATTTTAATTTAATAAATCTTATTTTATAAAATAACTCTTAGATTTAAAAGATACCAGCATGGTGCGACTATTAGTTTTAGTCCGATAAAAACTAGAGTTAGTTTTTAATAAGATATTAAAGAAGTTCATCTGCGATGGCTAACTCCTTTCATAGTTAGCCATATAGGCGGCAGCATGCGATCTCCATGCAGTTCCTCGGATATGCTAGAGCAGATCATATTATATATCTACTGTACATTACGTAACAACAGGAAAAGCTAAATACTTTAATAATCAGTTAAAATTATTTTAGAGTGGACTAAGTTAATAGAGGCAGCATAACCGTACCCTTCACTATGCGGTAGACATCAAATCATAGCAATCCCTGGGCCTCCATAACAGAAGTCCGCTCAGCTGGAGGGTTACGAGTTTCCTGCCTCCTTAATTTCTTTTCCTCCAGCTCTCGTTTTTCAGTATTTGGTCCAGTTATTTTGGCATTATGCTCATAAAATTCAATACATCTTTAGATGAAGGATAGTAATTTATGCTGTTTTTTTATTTGCAGCTTGGTTTTTTACTAAACCTAGCTAGCTGCTTGAGCTTTGATTTAGTGAATATCCTTTTATCTGGTTGGGCTTTAAGATGGTCAATAAATTAAAACCCAACCCCTTTATTTCCAGTGGAAGTTATAATAACATGCTTCGGGCTATAATATTCAGCTGTTTGCTGTCATCGCTGCATGCTATTAATGCCTTTCAGCATCTTAAATCTATAGGATATTTCTTAATAACACGACTATTTATAATATTAAAGAAAAAGTTATATCTCTTAAATTTGGTATTGGCAATAGTCGAAGAGATCTTGCTAAATTATCTATTTTATCGACGTTAGGGTAATATTCGTCGCCTGACAAATTTACCTTATCTTAAGAGATAATAGATTCACTTCAACATTACCTCATCATCGTCCTTTTTCTTATTATTGCTATTCATACGTTAGTTGCCGTATCTAAGCCTTCAGACCGTCTTTATAATATAATTATTATGATAATTTTATTATTAACTGTCATTACAAATTTTAGGCAATCCCAAAAGTAATTATTGATAGTCATGTGAAGTCATTGAGGGATTCCACATAATATTTTGGATATATTAATGATATAATCAGAGGCGTACCGTTAAATTCTATCTTCGAACCATAGCAAGGTCAATTATATCAAACAAAATCTCCTTTATATTGAATCAAGGAAGTGCTTCTCAAACATCTCTGTAAGCAACGAGAAATCGTGTGATTTATGATATGCCTCTTCTGATCGCTTTAGAGGTTCCTTATTGAGGGTAGTGTCTATAAACTATATTGTTAGCTCTCAAACCTTTTTCTAAAGCGCTCTTTGAAAATCCTTTCTATCTACTAAAAGCAAGCTCTCAGATATTAATAAGTTATTGTATATCACTCCTTTTTAATATATCGATAAATTGAGGGATATACCTTCATATCCTATAGTAAAGATGGTATTGTAACTGAATAGGATCCTTTATGGTAATGGATTGTTCGCTTCATTATACTATCATCCAAGGGATTCTTTCCTATCTAAGTGATACGTGTTTTGTCTATCATAGAATCTATAGATTATAATTATATACATAATCTATCTACTTTATTGATAAATATCCATATCATCATAATGTTTGTATAATTTATCAAACTACCCTTGTCTTTGCTCTTCGCTTGAAGGAATTTATCTGATACCAATTGCAAAAGCCTAAATTAACTCGAAAAATCCATTTAGCTTCAAGCTTATTTTGCAAATATCTAAACCAAAAGATTCAACATGATCTATCTAACAAGTGATTGCAGAATAATTTTCTTCGTACCTCAAGAAGAGCAGTGGATGAATTGTATGTTATTCACATTTTCTTTTATGGAAATATGGTATTTTGTCATTTATTTCCACCAAAGATACTTATTCTCATAGTGAGAATAAGCATATTATGGCAGGAGTTCTTGAGCAGATAAGGAGATCCAGGCGAAAGCTGGTGAGGAACGGCATATCCACAGCCAAAAAAGACCAGAAGGTCCTAGAGCTTCAGGCAGCTATAGAAATCCTAGCCGAAGTCTTTGGAATCAATGCGTTAGAGATCGATGAAATGCTCAAGCTACGTTACCAAGAAGGCGCAAAGAGGCGCGCACCAAGTTCACGCAAGATGCAGGGAGAACCCCTTCTCAAGCATCGATACAATGAGGCTACGGAGTGGCCGCTCGAGTTCTGCATGGCAGAGTAGCTTTCGGTCTCAATGGCTTGTCTATTTCGGTTGTTTCTCGAAGTCTGCTGTATAATGAGAACGCAGAAACAGCAGGTATTACAATTAGTCTTATTAGTGGATTCAGGATGAACACAAGATTTTGGTATGTAAAAGGTATAAAATTATGATTTTCTCCACTAATATAAAATAATTAATATTATCGTAATAGCAGTAATTCCTCTCATAAAACTATTCAAATTATTATAATAATCTAGATTGTATCTGGCATATTCCGCGCAATGCAACACTTTCTTTGCAGCCGAAGATCTTCGCGTTTAGATATCAATTGATATGTACTCTAGTTATTCTGATTGATAAGGTTCATTTGCATTTTATTGCAAAAAAGCCGGCAATAGTAGTATCGTTCTTTGCCCTCGTTTTCCTCGGCATCTTCGTAATCTTCTAAATATATCATAATACTATTAAATATTTATATCATCGTTTCTAGGGCATCATAGAATATTATTATCTCTAATCTATGAAATGTTGAATCCTCAGCGCTATGCAATCAAAGAGATCAACTCACTTGGGGCCCCTCTTCTGCCGTTCCTAAGTCTGATCCTCTTTATCTTGCCCTCTTCTTCCAGCTCGTCCAAAATAGCGCCTAGATCTTCCTGTCTCACACTCAAAATCTGGCGAAGTAACCCTCTTGCCATGAACTCTTGACTTTCCAATGCCCATAGAATGAGCTCGATTTGGCTCCGGCTAGATGGCTCTTGCATAGAATGACTCCCTGTGGCAAATTATAGAAAAGTTTGATACACTCCCGGATATTCGAGATTATGAATTTTTCGCTCAGGCTGCCATCTAGATATTTAATCATTTTATAATTGGTCGCTTCATAGTGCTTGTATTATATTCGAAAACATTCGAGGATTATATTTTAGCATTTAATCTTGCCCATAAAAATCTTTTTTCTTTATCAGAACGAATGTTCTCTTGTATAATTCTACATATAGATTTTGAATTAATTATTTCCGTGGGAAAACACAGATATTTTATGGCGTTTAATAAATAAACAGATGAGGAACTGCTTTGGCAAGGTTGCGATGCCCTTTCTGGCGTGATTTGAGAAAGAGATTTTTGAGAGCAAATTGAGAACTTTGAATGTTTTGAGAAAATTCTATGAAACAGTTATCTTTAACCTATTATGCCGATATTTTTCCCACCCGAGGTTATTGGGTATCGCTCTGAAGGTTAGCAGATCGAGCTTTATTTCTAGAATTATTGCCAGCGCTATGACTCATAGTAATCTTTTTCTCTTTATTGCTTAGACAACTCATTTAATAATTGTTATTCCCATTTTAATAGTATTAGTTATTTCTGTTTATTTTATTTGACATGAGCTTATATAACTCGGGGTATTTTGTCACTATCCTTTTCTCGAGTAAGCTTCTAGCCTCTTCAGATATGGAGAACTCTGGTATGGTCTTCTTCAGATACCATAGAACAGCGGATATCTCAGGGCTCCATATTGCTATCGTTTGCCTACTGCCATTGGCCCCTTTCACAGCCTCTTCTAAAAGCTCAAGGTTCAAGTTCTCGAATTTTGAGCCCAATTCAGTGCTTTTGCCCTTAGGGTTTAGGGTTTCGGCCTTTTCTAAAGTCTTCAAATTTAAAGTTTCAGCCTTTGAATTGAATTTAATGCTGTAGTCGTCGGAGCTAAAGATATCAATTTTTAGGTCTATGACTTTATCTATCCGTATCTTCTTGGCCGTCTCATCAACGAAGTATTCCAGCCTATGCCTTCCCACTCTTAATCGGTACATCGTAGGAGCATTATTGTAGCATCCTAACTTCATAATATTAGCATTAGGGCGGCTGCTATAGGGATCCTTCTGGATCTCCTTCATACCCTCTTTGACGCAACTATAATTACTATGATTAAGAGTTGCCAGGTATTTTTCAACTTCTGGCAATAAGACGATGTTATATGACATGGCTCTCCTATATTCTTTTAGACTTTGCTAATCCTTTCTTTCGCAAGCTTATACAGCTCAGGGTACGTTGCCTGCAGCTCGCTATCTAGTAACCTCCTGGCTTCCTCAGATATGGAGAACTCTGGAGTGGTCTTCTTCAGGTACCACAGAACAGCGGATATCTCAGGGCTCCATATTCCAATGGTTCGTCTATTACTAGTAGCTCCTTTCACAGCTTCATCTAACGCCTTAAGGTTAAAGCTTCTCGATTTTGAGCCAACTTCAATACTTTTATTAAAGATCATTCTCATCCTCCAACAAAGTTCTCTTAGATCGGCCGCTAGTTTAATTGCAGTTGCAGTTTTTTCTGCAACAATCATTTTATTTTTAGACTTCAATCTTTTTCATGAGTAGATAGTTTACCTCAAATGCTTAAATATTTCGGTTGAAGACTACGAGCTTTTATGCTTGGGGGTATAAAATACTAAGGTGACGGTCCCTCTCATGAGCTATTAATATTTTAATCCAATACAAAATAAACTCTGCAAAACAAAGGCGACTATCCTTAATACATTCAGGCATCTTGGCTTTGTCATCCCTATCTTAGGAAGCTATTTGAAGCATTATGGGCGCTGTCTATTGACAGTCTACAATATGCAGTCATTTATTCTATCGGGAGATCCTTCTTTGCGATTTGATCATTGTCTGTATCCGCAGGGTTGGCATAGCTTTCGTGCTAATATTAAGCGTAATATTTGCAGAAAATAATCAGCATAGCTTTTATTTGCTCCATTATCTAATCTTTATAATTTCCAACTAAGTGGCCTTAAGCGTTCTTGTACTGATAGGCACTGAAATAATCCCGGGCGTCTCGTCTGCAACCATTTAATTGATTGTATTAGGTTCACTGCAGCGTAGCGCGGCGCCTTGTTTGGAGCTTGAGAATGGTATATCATTCTTTGGCTTCATCTACATCAATTAGATGCTACAGGCATCATAGTGAACCAGATCTCCTAATATTTCCGAATAAACATTGGGTCGGCAGTGTAAAACATGATCGGATTTGAATAAATAACTTATTTGTGTTTTATTTAAAATAGCGAGTTTATATGCCACAAGATAAAAAATTAAAATAAAATTATTATTTGATTTACAATTATAGTACTCTTCAGAGCGACTCGATTGATTGAGGGCAGCCAGATTCCCCCTACAAACATCCCAAATTCCTGAAAATCCCTTCTGAGTATGTGAGGCCTACTCCCTTCGCATCTCTAACGAATTGGCTGCCTTCTGATTATAGTTACTGAATATCCTTTTAGTATTGAAATACCCTGTCATCGGACGCTGGAGAGGGCCCTATATCCTCCACAACTTCATTCAACAGTTAGAGTTTCTACTATATAATTTGTTTTCTATTATTACTATCTCCTTGCGCGGTGCATATGATGACCGAGGTTGGCTGGAACCCGATTATTTGGTATTATCCTTTTTGTACACTTTGGCTAGCCATCTCTATGCCTTCAAGCCATATTTAGGGTGTCTCTGGGATATGTCCTGCCTAGAGATCACGGCCTTAAAAGGCATTTTAAAAATTAATTTTCTGGAGTTTATGAAAATCCGTTAATAACCTGCAATCCTACCGCCAAAAGATCTTAGCTTGTGTGCTATGACCGCAGAGCCTACTAAATGGAGAGAAAAGAAAAATTATCGAATAACAGGCGCTTTATCGGGCTTGCGACACGCCTTTTTAAAATTGCGTTACTTATAGCAAACATCTCAAATGCCTTATGCTATCGAGACTATGACCACTAATATAATAATATATAGTCGATAAAAAAGCACGAGTCGGCTGTTTTATTTCAAATTAAGAAGGTCTCTGCCGCAGTCCGTGTTAACTACTGAATTGAATCTATTAAAATCATAATGATATTAAATAATAGTATCAAATTGTAGGCTATACCTCTATAAAGATCCCAATGTAGATTCAATGCAATATAGTAAGAATTCAAATGTTAAAAAACCTATAATATACTTCGATAATTACTTTAATAATATAAAAATCATTGCTCTATCCGTTCATAGTGGTAACAGCACTTAGCTTTGGTATTCTTCCATCCTCTTCCGTATTTCTTCGCATAGCTCTGGATAGGCTTCTTTTAGCGATTGCTCTATTAGCTCCCTAAGCTCGGAGCCCATTGAGTATCGAGGTATTTTGATAGCTTTGTATCTTAATAAGGCTGCAGCTAGCGGAGAATAAACGCCAAGCTTAGGCCTCTTATCGGCCTCTCTAATCGCTTCATCCAGCGCTACATAATCTATTCTCTCTTTTTTAGGCTCTCCCCTCTCGAGTCTAGAGTCTAGACTCTTGACTCTCGACTCTTGACTCTCGACTCTTGACTCTTCAGTCTCGACTCTAGACCCCTTGGCTTTCATACCCTTCAAAAGGTAGTCAAACTTCTCGCCAGGTCCAGTCATGATAGAACCTCCATCGCTAGCTCCTCATAGCTTCTAGCACCCGGTGATTGTGGGGAATGCAGACTAATGGGCTTACCATGGCTGGGGGCCTCTACTAGTTTGACGGTATCGGGAATTATAACTCTGAATACATCCTCTCCAAAGAGCTCCCTTACACTTTCGGCGATCTTCTTGCTGATGATCCTTGTTCTGTTATGCATTGTAAGCAAATATCGGCGTCTTGGCTTGTATCCCATCCTTGCAATTACATCTAGGAGATCGGTCAGTTGGGCCAGACCTTCCAGAGCAAAGAATTGGGTTTGAATAGGAATGATGATAGTATCTGAAGCAATAATCGCATTCATGGTTAAATTTCCAAGCGATGGCGGCGTATCAATGATAGCATAATCATAACCATCTAGGCTGGCTAATTTTCCCCTTAAAATCTGCTCTCTAAATGCCTGTTTGGTGAGAATCATCTCAGCTTCACCCAGCGCATTATTTGATGGTGCAATGTCTAGCCCTTGAACATCAGTATGTAGAATGATGTCAGAAAAATTCAGTCGATTAAGCATAGCCTCGTTCATGGTTTTGGCTATTGCATTTTTATCCATACCCAGGTGGGTTGTAGATGAGCCTTGTGGATCCAGATCAATTAGCAACACCCTCTTGCCCTTAAGGGCCAGGTAAGCAGAAAGGTTTACCGCTGTCGTAGTCTTTCCACATCCTCCCTTCTGGTTAGCCAGCGTAATTACCTTCATAGTCTACCTTCTAGACAGTTATTGTCTAGACTCTAGAGTCTAGACTACAGAGATATATCTCTTCGCTATACAATTCCACGAATAGGCATTTTTCAGATAAATATTTACTATAATTCATATCAAATAGTTATAAGAATATTAATGATAATAAATGTTACTAGCGAGTAGCAGGAACGGCTAATATTTACACTACTATAATTAATAGAGTTCTAATAGGGGGATAGCTAGTATCGATCGCTAAGATCCCACATCCTTTTTGTACATAATAGCCGACCATCACACGGCCTTCAAGACATCTTCGATAGTCCCTAGGATAATGTCCTGCCAAGAAATCGTGGCCTTAAAAAGCATTTTAAAATTTAATTTTCTGGTTTTTATGAATACGCTCGGCCTGGCAGCTAAAAAATTCTTCTAGAGGGCGTCCTTGCCACTAAGATAAAGGCGCCTCTATCTTTTTAGTCTAGCAATAATATTAATATTAAAATTTTCTGGATGCGATAGTATTTTTCTATAATATTATAATAATTTCCACATTTAATTCTTTCAGCATTTAAGAGTAAATGCCAAAATTAGGTATCTCATCGGTCTCTTCGATCGCTATACAATTTCATGAATAGCCCTTGGCTAGATAGATGCCTAACATGAGTTATTTAAATAGTTAATAGGATTATTATGGATAATAAATAAGGCAAGCGCATAATATAGTAGATTAACATTTATATTATTCTAATTAAAACCGGATTGATATCTTTTTCTCAGGCGAGCGACGATTCCAGGTGAAAGATCTCGATTTGAGGGAAGACTGCATTTCTGGATAACATCGATCCAGATCGGCACCTCAGTAATGTCCGCTACTTGATCGAAAGGTCACGCTACGGTCTGGCACAGCTATACTGGCGAATATGGAGTTGAATTATGTTAGCAATTCTGAAGCTATTGGCTGAGACCCGGATAATGTGTTCAATGCACAAGACATATGATGTTCAATGGCAGCCTTTAATTCGTCCTTTTTCAGTGGCTTTGCGAGGAAATCATCGGCGCCCACCTCATAACATAAATCATGGCATAGATCTAATGCGAGAGTAGTAACGACTATTATCTTTGGTCCTGGGGACCAGCTTCTTCTTATTATCCTGATTGCTTCGATGCCATCCATCTCTGGCATTTGAATATCCATAAGCACAAGATCGTAGACCTGGTTCTCTAATGCTCGCAAAACTTCTTTGCCATTGGAAGCCACATCCGCATGATAGCCCAGCTTATGAAGCATTTTTATGGCAATTCTCTGGTCCTCAGCAATAATAATATTTATTATGTCATAGATATTTGTAAATCCTATATCCTCCCTCCTCTTATTTTAGCTTGATTCTTTATAGTGTCTAAGATAATACTATTTTCGATAAGATTGGCCTATCTTCATTCTCAAATTATTTGCGAGCTATATAAATGTTTTGGCAATTTTTTGAATTGTTTGTGAATTATCTAATAGAAAAATATCATTACAATCTCATTCTATATTATAATGCTCGATTGTTGGAATCGGTTTGAGATCTGGTGAGGGACGCAGACGAGAGCATATTAATATGAACAATTTCACATCTTAGTGAGCATTTTACAAAATCTTGTCGCATATTCAAGCACCTTTTTTGGCCAATGTTAACGTCTGCACAATTCCAGAAATTATGCAGGGTGAAACATTCGCAAGGGAATGTCTGTTATTCTAAAATGTAAAGGAAAATATATCTATGTTGATCCCTTAACCCTTGAATAACAAATACCATTTCCTAAGGTCGAAACATGGTCCATAAAACACCTACAAGCGAGCGAATCAAGCACCTCCTCCTTGAAGTTCAGAGGCTCAATGCTGCCATCTCTGCAATTAAAGAGCAGGATGAGACGGAAAATACCAATGAAATGCAGGAAACATTGATCGAGATGCGAAAGGCTGCAGAGGCAGAGGCTGCTGCCTTGCAGAGTTCAGGCCAGGCTAGATTAGAGGACCTCAGCGTCTTCAAGGTCAAAAAGGTCACAAAGAAGGGCAATAAGAAGGCCAAGGAGCGCGAGTACTGGTATTCTGCGTGGTCGATAGGGGGTAAGACAAAGAACAGATACTTTGGGAGCTGCGATAAAATGAGCTATGAGGAAGCCTTCGAGTGTGCGAAGAAAACGAAGGCCAAGGAATTGGGAATCACTTAGATAGCTATATGATTTATAAGAAACTTGACGGGAATCTCTCCTGTTAGCAATTTTTGCCCGCGATAGCTTAAACTTATTCCGCCTCTTTTGCTATTGCCTGAATCAATGCTGGAGAACTAGCCCGAGAACGCAACCCAAGGGCCTTAGCCTTCATCTTCTTGGCCTTTTGCTTAGCCGCTGTAGCATCCATCCTTCTGCAGCTACCAAGATGGACATTCCGCACCTTTGAGCCTTCTCGCCATGAGGCCATCCAATATGTAAAGATCTCGGAGCCTGTCTTTGTAGTCTTATCCTTTTCCATCTGCCAGATATTGAGGTCCTCAAGCCTGGCCTTATCTTTCAGGGCTTCAGCCTCAGCCTTGAGCCTATTGGATTCCTCCTGCCTGATCATTCTAGCGGGTTCCATCTGCTTTATCTTTAGCAGGTCATCGGCTTCCTTTTCTAGCCATGTTGCGCACATTTTCAGAGCCTTTCTCTTTTCGCCTGCAGCCGTTTTGTGCATGGCAGTATGTTCTATGACGTACCACATAAATTTTTCAAATGTCATAGAACTAACTTCGAGATATTATGCATAAAATAGGGCATGACTATATTGTTTATTTAATATATAATTGTGCCCTATTTTATATTCTTTTCTAAGATATATAACCCCTATAGAGGATCCGTTACGTTACCGAAATACTCCGACAAGCCAGAATTAAAATGCTTCTGTTCTTTAATCTAGCCAACTTTAAGTTCTGCCGGCTATGCCTCTTTCGGGACATAAAGGGCGCTGTGGGGCATAACCTAAGCTCTTATACACAGAAATACCTGTGGGTTCTTGGCATATCCCCACGATGAGAAAATAATCATAATATATTTATGATACTACTTTTATTGTCGAATGAGACGTCACAGAATTAGGCTGATGATATGCCTGCTTTAGCTCGAAGGCTCTGAAAGTGCTCTGGGTACCCTCTCGGATCAGTTTCGAAGTCTTTGCAATACGGCAATTATCAACCCAAGCAGGCGAAGAAGCTTGATACATAGATATAATTTCTTTTGAAAGTGCTTATATAATTTTCCCTCGGGAAATATATATGATGTGTATATTTACGGTTACACGCACAAAAACGGCAGTTTATACGTAGTGAATTGTATAACTTGCAAAAACCCTAAAAATCAGCCTAACCACTCTTCTAGTCAACCCATTGTTCCATAAACTATAGGCATGAAATTTATAGCTCGCCGGATATTGATTGACTGGGGCTCGGCATAGTGATTTTTACAAAATGTTTTCTGGAGCGCAAAGGCAAGCCTTTGTGATTGGAGAAGGTATTTATAAAAATGTGCTATAGCATCGAACGACTAGAAAATAAAGCGAAGGATTTGCTGGTTATACATAGTCATCGATTCCAGTTCATTGGCCCTGGCAAAGGCTGCTTTAGCATCGCACGCAAAAAAGGAATAAAAGCCTCGAAGAGGCTTTCAAACTTGTTCTTGATTAACGTATGGGTTACCTGCAAATACGTCTGCTGCATTATAAAAGAATGCATTCGGAGAAGGAACCACAGTTTGCTGGTATGCGTTTACACCTAGAGCATTGGTAGCGCTTGCTGTAAGCGTAAGTTTATCTGCACTTACACCAACCGCGTAATACATCCCAGTAAATACATCGCTTGATGACGGATCTCCTGAAATTGACCCTGCTTGGGCCACATCTGCTGGAACAAACTTAAGATTGTAGAAAGCTCCATTCTTGACCTCCATGCTTGTGCTCGCTTTATTTCCGGCATTGAATGCTGTGTCAGTAATTTTGACATTTGTTCCGTACATCATATCATATAGTTGTAAAGAAGCGACACCGGGACCCATAAAGTTAACACCAGACCCGGCCAAATAGAAATCGGAGCCTCCGGTCTTGATAGTCGTCTTTATATCCGATGTTTTAGACCCATCTGAGGAGGCAGCGGATGATCCAACTGTTACTTTGTCTCCGCTGAACCCGCCTAGCGCCCCATAAGATGTCGCTACTCCATTATCTGCTCCACCATCTCCTGATGCTATGGCGCCAGCAGACATAAATGGAAGATATCCAGCGATTCCACCATTTACGATATCAGCGAATGAGTTTGAGGCCCCCAGATGGTTTGAGGCAATTTCATCGGTCCTTACAGTCAATCCTGTAGCCGTATCGAAAGACTGCCCTGACGCTACCTGAGAAGTGTCAGCGTAAGCGAACCCATCATAACCAGAGAGCGATCCAGTTCCGATTTTTATGCTTGAACTTGCCTTATCTAATAGGGCATTAGAGGCGCTTTGAGACACTTTTATGAGATCCGCATTCGATACATCTACACTCTGGGCTGCTTCGACAGAACCTAGAGCGTAGTTTAGATTACCCTCTTCTGGAGAGAGAGTATCAGAGTACGTTATGCTCTCGGCGTTGGTCACTACCGCATTTACCTCGGCATGATTCCCCTCGCTATCTGTGACCTGGTGGTGCTCATTAAGAGAGAGAGAGCCTCTGCTCATATATATTGTGGGATTCGACGAGAGTTTGGCGTTTACTGTTGTACCTAGAGCCGCATTAAAGTCTATGTTAATTGCATTAGCAATGGTCTATTCATCTCGGATAGGATTGCAAGTTAAAACTTACATAGATTTCACTCATCCTATGCATCCTTTTTCGCTCAGGACCCACAGGACCTTATCAGGCAGGCTTTGAGTATTCACCAGAAATGCCACCGGCTTTTCATCTCATATACTTCCTAGCGAACGTGGCGATAAACGCCGCCCACATGAAGGTGCCGAAGATAGCTTCAATGCTCGCAACGACTTGGAATTCCCAGGAGGTCAATTCGTATTTGCCATATCCTGGAGTCACCGCGGTGACGATACTAAAGTAAAAACACTTTACGAAATAGCTCCAATCTAATTTTGTAAAGTAGCTCATATCTGTGAATTGGCCCAAATATCCTATGAAGGCCGGAGATATGGAACTGGTAGGTAACTTACTTTGTATTCCATGTACATACCAATATATAAGAGCAAAAAGCGTGGCAATAAGGAACCATGAGGCCATTAGTCGGAAGGGAGGAACGCCATATCCGAATATAAGTTGTATGAATACAAATTCTGGATAACGTATATACCAAGGTTTTTGTTTTCTCCTGGCATCCATTTCTTTATAAAAATGATATCCCGCTTCTTCTCGGTTACCATTTTTCTCCATTAAAATTTTAGCTTTACGACAAGCGTCTTCTTGAACACCAGGATATTTGAATGTGGCATTCTTGAATGTTAAATTCTCACCAAGAAATTTAGCTCCCCAGAAAGGGTAATATATACTACTGAGTACGACATCCTTAAAGTAGGCACCCTGGTTGAATGTAGCCTCATGGAAGTATACCTGCTGGTTAAATATAGTTCCAAAAAAACCGGCTTCATCATAGAACGTAGCCCCACGGAAGTAAGCATTCCGGCTAAATATGGCTTTATCGAAATCAACATCATTGAATGTGGCCCTATCGAAACAGGAATCCTTGCTAAATGCAGCATACATGAAAGTGGCATATTTGCTAAACTTAACTCTCTCGAAGTTAGCATTCTCGCTGAATATAGCGCTATGGAAATTGATATCCTTACTGAAATGGGAGCTACTGAAAGTAATTTGCTTTTGGAAGATTGCAAATGAGAAGTCTAAATTACCATTGATCTCAGTATTAGTGATTTTTAATGGGAATTTTATGGGTATTCCCCCATCAGGCCATCCTAGTTTTCTCTGAGCCTCAGTCAGTTCGATATTATGTTGTTCCGGAAGCTGAAGCTGGCAGAGATACGGAACCAGCATCTATAGCTAGTCAAGACTGTGGTGAGTCTGAGTCTGATACTTTACTAGTAACGCCTATTTGTATCTAGCGAGGGAAAATTATTTATTCTTAATATATCTTATGATTAAAAAGTATTTAGAGTTCGAAAACACATGGGATATTTGGTTAATAGGAGGGATTAACCTGAATTCTGAAGCTGTTCTAGCAGTACTTTCCACTAGTAAAGAAGAAGCAAAATCACTGAAAGAAATAGCGCAGGCAATAGGACTGGATGTAACTTCGTACGTGGACTGGATCAGGGCAGAGAGACGATTAGCTAGTTCTTTGAGGTCTTTGATTAAGTGGGGATGGGTTGCCTGCGATAGAAGACAGAACGAAGAGGGACATAAGTTCTGGTATAACGCCTACTGGAAAACCGAGCTGGCAGAATCAGAATAGATCCATTTACAGGTGCATATTTAACTTATATAATTATAATCTTTTATCGATCTATCAATTGTATAGTCGTTATCTAGCACTAAATCCGCATTCAGACATAAAATCTATAGCGTAAAAGCAAGCGCTAATCTCAAAGCCGTATCTACTAGCCCTATCTTGAATAGTATGGCCTATAGATTATCAATAAGCCCAGGACAGCCATCCTAGATATATTAATATACTTGTAATGTCATAATAAATTTGTCGTTCTAGAACGGAACTCAACCACTGATTTAAAACGAAAAACGATGAGGAGAAAAAATGACAAATATTGATGTATCGATGTGGGCCGCGATCATTACTTTTGGGTGGTTGTTCATGATTTGGGTCATATGCTGCCGAAATATCGATAGCGACGCTGGTAGGTCAAAATAATTATATAAAGTCCAGTATAACTTATAGATTCATATATATCGCTTGATATCCAAACTCTTGCAGCAGACACTATATCATTTCTAGGGAAGATAACTGTTTAGTTTATTTAGAGCCGCTTTCGGCTCGTTAAGGATTGTGGTGCGCGCCAATATCCCCGTATTTAGTGTGGAATGGCACACGCAGCAAAAGACCTCATATCAACAGTAGGAGGATGAGCTCAACTTACAGGCCATAAAGCATAAATATACAAGGACAGTTATATTCCATTACTAAGTAGTAGGTGTAGAAAGGATCAGTAGCATGAGGGTCTATAGCAATGTATCAGATGCCACTTTGCACCAGATCGACGATCAAGCAGATGCCAGAGGGTTAAACCGATCTGAGTGGGTAGGCTTAGCGATTGACAATTATCTACATCTCGCGGATGCAGAGATGGCTGCCCAAGAGATGTGCAAACAAGTGACCGAACAAAGCCAGGAGATAGCGCACCTGAAAGAGATTAAATTGATTCATGAGAACGAGATTCAATATCTGAGGACCTTACTCAGCGATCTCAGAGGAACACTAGAAAATGTATCCAATAATCTACTGGCCTCGCCGCCATCGGCCGAGGAAGTCAAAAAAAAGAAGTGGTGGCAGCCCTGGAAGAAAAAGCAGGTGTTAGAAGGCGCAATACATAGCTAGAAGCCCGTATAATGGACAATTCTAAGAGTTGCGCAGTTTAGTGCCTAACCTTCCATGCGGTTCAAATGATCGGGGCTCTCACGTAACTGAGAAGCTTACAGCTCATGATTGAACTGATATGTCTATATTGTCTAACAAAAGGATTTCTGATTATAATAGTGATCAAAATTATACGCACAATAGTATCTGAGAGATCTTATGTGCTGGCATATCCGCAGCAATACATATAAGACGGTTATACATAATCCCAGAGGTTCAAGCCTGAAACCTGAAGATTCCGAAGGATGGACTGATGGACATGAGGTGAACATTGTTAAACAAAACAGGGCTGTTTTGTGCTATGCTTTTGAACCTACGCACAATGATTATGGCCAAAAGGTATTTTCAAGCTACCGAGAACCAATCTTCACGAGAGATGCCGGCTTCATCTAAAATAGTGTCCAGTAGAGAGGGATCAATCTCCTCACCGTGATGAGGGTTAGGGATGCGTGCAGTTACCATGCCCCGTTTCATGTAGGCATGTTTCCCACCTGGATACGGGCCATCAAATCCCAGCTTTCTTAATCGCCTAATTAGCTCACGTCGTGATACTGGAGTTAATCTAGCCACTTGCGATAGGCTCCGCTGATGCTTCTATGGTTTGGTTATCTATTGGTGGAATTGGCAACCCTAACCGCAGGCGTAAAGCTATCCAACCTTCAATAACCTCGACAAGCTCAGTACGTGCTTCCTCGATGGTCTTGCCTGTAGCCCAAACGCCTTGCAGACCAGGAACAGTAGCAACAAAATCGCCCTTATCTAGGACCTTATACTTGGCTCTGGACAGCGCCGCCTTAATGTACTCAGCAAACATCAAGAACCTATACGCATGGAAAGGATTTAAATGTCGCTGGAAAAGTTCGGTGACGTTTTAGAACATACACGCGATTGATGTCACTGAAGATGGCCAATTATCACAGCCCTCAATATCATGAGAGCCCTTCTTTCGCCAGTGCATCCTTTAATTTGCTCTTGGCTAGAGCCTCGACCTCGTCTTCAAAGAATTGATCAAACATTGGATATCTCGATACGTCCTGCTTTTTCTTTGCAGCCAGCTCTCGCCGGGCTTCCCTCCGCAGATCGTCCATGAGCACCTCCTCAGGAGTCGTCGATCCATTTATTGGTAGATCAGTATCACCTGAGAGCGGAGTGCCCTGCAAGACGTACCTTGCAGCCGCCAATGCTACCTTGGGGTCTCCGCTGCCAAGCTGCTGCTCTAATACGTCAAGAGCACGATTAGCCAGGGATTTTAATCTCTCACGTGCTTCGGACCAAAGCTCAACACGCCGACGGTTTAGTTCGGCAATGAAGAGAGGATCATGATTCCGCCACTCCCATACTGTCTTGTGACTTGCCCCCATGGCCTCGGCAACAGCCATATCGCTTTTACCCTGTAGCAATTGTTCGATTGTATTTATCTGCTCCTGAGAGAGCTGTCGGATTTTATCTAGTTTTATCGGCTTTGCTATCGCGTCTATTTCCTCAGATAATGTAGTATGCTCTGATGAAGAACTATCTTCAATGAACTTTCCGTCACCTGAGTTATCTCCCAGCATTTCTCCTTTAAGCTTCGACGCTGTAGGTTGCGATATACTGATTCCAAGATCCTCTTTAACGAGCACCTTAATTTGGACGCCAGTTAAATTCAACAGATCCTGCTGCCTTAAATAGTCCACAATTTTAGCTTTATCCTCTTTTGGAAGTGGTGCTGCCATAACCGATCGCCTCATTTATTGAAAATAGAGCTGTATATACATATCGTTTAATTTTTGGGTTATGATATATAACGATTCAAGCTTAAGCTCTTGTGCTTCGTCAACAAGATTCCCATACGTTCTCCAATGCATGCCTTTCGGTTTAGAGACGGTTAGGAGATCATTACAACTATTGCCACCGAGCCTTCGACATATTTTTTTGGCTTTATTCAGCAATCTGAATTCTTTGGGTTCCCTCTGGCTTGAATAAACCAGGTCGTGGCAATGCCTGCACGAGAAATATTTGCCTGCCAGGTAGAGCTTTGCCACTCGTCTACCACAGCCTTTGCCTGGGCAGATGAACCATGGGTGCTTTCCTCCATAGTTACAGGATGTCCAAGATAATGGAACCTCGATATACACTTTTTCGGCTGGCTGCCCATTACGGGATATGGTATAAGCTAACTCAATGACTTCAGGCGTTGTCTCGATTACAATGTTGCATCCATTTTGCCATTCCCAACAATACCTTAGCCCTGGCTTTAAGCATCCCTTTTTGCACAGTTGGCGAGCGTCAATGCTCAAGCAGTGCTCTGCCAGAGTTTTGCTATCAGACCTATACCAGTTCCCGGACCCGGATCCACCCATATTTCCTCATTTTTTTATCGAAATCACTAGGTAAATTTCAGATATTTCCGCTAAATCCTAACTCAAATGAATCGATGCAATCATATTTCATCAGAGCTTTTAACTGGATTTTTTTAGGGCACATTTGATGCATATTACGCAATTTATTGCTGAATCGAGCTTTTAATTAGCTCTAAATTCCAATTATTTAGTTTATAATCGGTAAAAATGAGTTTATAAACATACATCATGCAGGGTGAAAGTAATACCCCCTAATGTCCAATGTTGTCGCTTTTTAGCGATTTTAATTTGTTTTCGCTCTGCCGGAATGCTGCCAGAGAGAAGTTTTTAAGTGATCATAAAATCTTTTTCGATAATGGCGAAAGGCGCTCCAAAGGAGGTTTTGCAAGCAATAATTGCTGCTGGCTAAAGGAGGCCTCATCTGCAAAGGATGCTCCTGCAAAAGGAAGGATAGTGGTAACGATCATTGCAAAAGTCTATGATTTCTCCCAGTGAGGTGCCCTATTATAAGGTTACTGGCTAAGTTATAAGCCCTATAAGGTTCGGCCATCGGCATAGTGGATCCAAGATGTTAAGATGGAAGCGATTTGTTAAGGTTGTAAAGCCTGGGTGTTCGGCTATCCCGGGTTCTGTTCAGGTCATGGATATCTCCTCGCTGGCCGCATGGCTAGAGGTTAGCTCCTAAATCGGCCTTTTTCATGAAGAAGATGTAAGCAATGATCGGGGATCCTCGATCCCAAGGCATTTTAAAGGGTTAGTTTATAAAAATTAAAATTATAAAATTTCGTTGAATTGGGTTGCTTTTTCGATATGAGTGGTTTCCAATCGCCGAGGAGGATCTTCGTCCCACGAATAATACGAGAAGACCTTGCATTCAACATGCACCGGATCAAATGAGGGATGATACGCGCCTGCCTCCTCTTTTTCGCACATCTTTATTACTGTATAAGAGAATTTGAATACTTGAATCGCGTATATTGATTACAGCTAACTAGCATACTCCCAGAAAGCAGTATTCTTCGACGACATAGGCCCCCATCCTTGGGGGGCTATCTAATTCAATATGTTTAATAGCTTAAGTAAAATTTATACATTATATGCCTAAATTAGATTGCCCAAGTTAGACTTTCATATGACCTCTTGTAGCTACCGCAGAGGGGAGAGGCTACTGCCCACCATTTTCCACTTATAAAGATTTTAAATACCTACAAAGCGTATACTTAATCCGTAAAAGGTAAAACGATATACTTCATCTTAGCCCCTCCTTTAGGGCCATACCTACTTATTTTCGCTCACCCTCTTTTTATCTTATATCACATTAGAAAAAAGTTTATATTAAAAAAAGAACGTGTTCTGATTTGCTGTAAAAGGCGCCGTTATCCTAGGTCATCCCTACGGGGGCGCTCCTAATCATTTCATCTGCTTCCTTTTCACCGCATCAGTTCTATGACTTTTTCCACCTATTTCCATAACTCTATAATAGAATTTATATATTGTAAAGTATATTCCCATTGCCATAAAGTCTTGGCACGATCCCTTTTAGCCCCCGCCACGAGGGGGGAGCTTTCTAGTTCTTTCCCACCAGCTCTTTTTGCATATATTTTATAACTTTCGAAGAAAATTTATATATTTTGAGGGCGTATTCTTATTATCAGATAACACTGGCAACCTCCATATTTTGCCCCGAAAGGGGCACGCCCTCATTGGCCTGATTGCCTTCTTTTCCGGCGTCGGTTCTATGACATTTTGAAAGAATCTGATAAAATGTCATAGAACTATATAAAATTAAATTGGCTGCGCACACACTATTCCGCTTTAGTTAATTTATCTTCAACACTACCCTCTCATTGAGAACCATGTTATTAATTAGTAATAACCTATTTATTGTAGAAATTAAAAGGATGCTTTATGGCAAGGATAGGGGTAAGGAAGGGGAACATAAGAAGACTATCAATATCGGTGTCAGAGACTGCCGCAGAATGGATTGAAACCCAAGTGGAATCCCAACGATACAGGAACATAAGCCATACCATTGAATCGTTAGTCCGTGAAAAAATCGTAACAGAAAGCAGCAAATGAAAAATCTCCTTTCAGACAACCTAATTCGCTTGCCTACGGGAAGATAACATAGTCGTATAAAAATAGATCTTCTGGCGGGTCTACCCACCCACCAGGAGAAAACTCCACCGCAAGGAGCTACAGTATGATAGAGATAGTGGATGCGAGAATAAATACTTTACCGTTTCAGGCGACACCACAAGCAGAGAGCACCATTTTACATCAACTTCTTGCAGAACTTCGAGTTCTGAAAGGAGAGTTCTCCCATCTCAGAGAGGAGAACCAAGCCCTCAGGGATAAGATAGCATCTCAAAATAAGTGCATAGCTTCCTTAGAAATCCAACAGGATAAAGACTTTGAGGAGATCGCATCTAAGATCAATGAGCACTCAGAGGCCATTAACAAATGCTGGCAATATATCAAGATAACACCAACCATACCTAGAGGAGAGAAGACCAAAGCGAGGATCGAGATGCTTAAGGATATTCTAAAAGCTAAGGGCGGCAGTGTTACTTTTGGCGAAGCTGAAAGATTGCTTAAGATAAAACCCAACCAGATGACCAAATTGATGTCACAACTTGATAAGAGGTCTTTTGAGACGTTTACCAGAGTGGGAGATGATCGCCAAAAGGTAATACGCTTGAAGGGCAAGATGGGCATTGATCTTTCACGTGAAAGGTGAAATATCTAGGAGGAACAAGAATAGGGGATTCAATATCACAATAAAATGTCGTACCTCATAACGCGGTTTGTCGTTGTATTGTATATGCATTAGTGTAGAATATCTAAGCAAATAGATCAAAAATAGATCAAAAATTTAGATGCTATCTAGCTATTCTGAAGAAATTACTTATTTCACGTTGGAAGTGAAAGAGTGAACATTTTTAAATAGCACTTACAATTATCATCATAGGATACGTAACCATAAAATTTAAATTTTAATATAGCAATCGCCAATTATACGATAAATTCTAGCCGAATTCACATATGCTATAAACGAGGGGAGGAGCGAAGGGATCTATTTCCCTTCGCTCACTTATTAAGATACCATAGAGCTTTTTTTCGCTCTTG
>Ga0335070_10001983_pt1 | contig 23800 bp, 23 predicted proteins | sample Lox_Sample_13_FD_206722 | JGI IMG/M metagenome (GOLD analysis project Ga0335070, IMG submission 206722) | Soil microbial communities from Loxahatchee National Wildlife Refuge, Florida, United States - Lox_Sample_1.3 | ecosystem: Environmental > Terrestrial > Soil > Wetlands | place: USA...
ATTTCAGTTGGTGGCTTAGCACTCGTTATCGGCCTCGCACTGGCTCGTAAATGGAAGATCTATTCACCGTTTCAATCGCAAATCCTCATTATTTAGTGTAGGCTGGTCCTGAGAGTTTGTAGGTGGAAGCCTCAAAGGTGTATGAATCCAAAATATCGATCCTCCCATTACCCACATTCCCCAGAGAAAATTCTGTTTTTATGAAAAAAATTTTTTAGAGGGGTGTCTATCTGTGCGGAGGAGAGTCCCAATATGGCTCGCCTGGTCGTATTGTGCGGACGGCTTGACGACTGGTGGGGAGGGGATTCACTCCCCGACCGCAGAGTTCGACCCGTTCGGTGGAGCATCTTCCGTAATCGCAGCGATCTCGTTTCTTAGGGAGAATTGGGATAAAGAGTGTAACTAAAGTGTAACCGTCCCAACCTAAAATAATCCAAGATAACCCAAGCCATTCCAACATGGGTCTTATAAGTACCTGAGATTTAACTATCTGAAAATGATGGGGAATCGCTTTTTGAAAGAGCTGGACTGAAAATCCTCGTGTCCGTGGTTCGATTCCGCGACCCGGCACTTTAAATATTCAGAGGTTAGCCAACTTCAGGTTAGCCCCTTTTTTATTGATTGTGCCGGAATTGTTTTCTCCACCCATTCCGAAATTCGATGAAGGGCTTTGTCGATGTCAGATAAAGCAGCCTCGCAGTCATTTATTGGAAGGTAGGTCAGGTCAATATCGACCGAAAGACGTGGGAGATCCCTTAAGAAGAGAAGTTGATTGCAGTTCCACCTTTTAGGGCAAAGACCTCTCTTGGTTTACAAGTGGCAAGACCCGGAGGACCGCTCATAGCCAACCTAAAAAGCATCACCAAAAACCTCTTTGAAAAAGTCTAGAAGTTTTTTAATGTTGATCAGTATCTGAGGAGGGGAGAGAGCATGGAGAACCAATCAATTATTCTTAGGCGAGAGCAGCATGCCCATGGCGAAAAAATTGAGGCCGATTTTTGCCAACTGGCGCCGGGCGAGGTGCTCGCTTAAATGGAATTACCACCTTAGCCTGTTTCTCATGATAGGCTTGCTTCTTCATTGCTGCTTCTCTTAGATCCTGATCGCTCACAATGTTGTACCAAGAAGATGTCGGAGCAATCTCCCCACGAACGCTGTAAGATCGGGAAAGTAACGAAAGCTCTACTGCTCTAACGGTTGCATCACAGGTCAAACGCCGGCCAAAAAAGTATCCCTTTAAAAACCCAATAAGCTGGTTCGTTTCGCTTATCGAATTTCTTCCGTCCAAGGAGGCGCGAGACCAAAGAAGTGATAAGTTCTTCCGACAAATTCCGGGTCCTCCAAATCGGATGCATGGTATTGAGGCGCTGAATCCAACTGCTTTTGGCTGATACTCAGCACAAGACCCCTATTTTCCTTGTCGGTGGAAAACAAAACCCAGGGAACTGCAATCTCCCTGATCTCCTTGCCCTTTCCCGGTTCGAAAGAGACAATCACAAATACAATACTACCGGCTGAAGGATCCATGACGACATGGTGGCTGGTTCCTATATATTCGCCTTTCCAATTCCTTACGATCAGGGATCGTTCTTGATGATTACTCCTGGCGCTATCATCAGCGGCGTAAGCCATCGTCTGGAGGCTTAAGAGGATCGCTACTATTGCAGGTAATAACCATAACGTTGTCGCGCTCAGCCGGTGACCCTGCGGTTGATTAACAACCCGGCCCTCAATCTTCCTTTTATCCATCTCTGAATCCTTTCCTTTTCAAATCTAATCATTGAATTCCCGAGATTCAATGTCCGAGGAAGCTCATGGCCCGTGACGTTATACGCTCTTTCATCCCAATAATCTTCAGTCTTCTTGAACTATTCTAATTGAACATCTGTAGGTAAACTCGTTAATCGCCGACATTCGGTCGTCTTGAAAAAATCACGGACGAAGATCTCGTATAGTAGCTCCCAAACAGACCGCATCCGGATCACAGCCGATATTACAGACCTATTTGCCCTGCAGGATGAGATCACCATGAAGATCTTGACGGCCATCCGAGTGAAGTTGACGGAGGGGAAACAATCCTCAGGCGCCGAAAAATATTTCAAAGGAAAGCAAGGTCTCGATTGGAGATTATGATAGACTTGCTGAAAAATTTTTCAACTTGGTCGCATCTTCGGGAGAGATATTGATAAATCTTACTCCAGATTGATAATGTTTTTCACCTTCGCCCAATTGAGTGTTCATCCAAACCACCTGAGCAAGCATTTCGATTGCATTCAGTTCAGAACCAGAAGAGAAAAAGAGTTTCAGCCTCAGGTTTTGGCCAATATCCATCCTCTCTGGAAAAAGAATTTGTAATCCACCCTCACTGGCATCCAGGGTCTGGCCAGTTTGGCTAGTTGGCGAGTCGGCTCGATAATACTCCACCGGTAAACGGACTGGAAATCTACGGTATTTTCTTCTTTCAATATTAGCGATCCCGTAACGGCGTTTGGTTTCTTCCTCCCTGTTTTTCATTGAGTTTCCTCCAAAAAAAGTTTGTTCCGAAAAGCTTTTTCTCACTAAATCCTATCGGGGACTACATCGTCTTTGAAAAGGCTAAACTCAATATTATTTTAGGATTGGATGGGTTCAGTTTCTCGAGCCACAAAATTTACATCTCTTCACACATTCCCCTTCCTTCCAAACTTTTCCCAATACCCATTAATGACACACCTTAAATTTTCACTTCCAGTAGCATTTGTCAAGCATTTTATCTGGGCTGGCGAGTCTTAAGGTTATGCATTGAGTATGATGCTTACTCTAGACAGAACGGCTGCCCTTTGGGGGAATTTGCGATATTTACTCAGTCGGATGGTATGTTGGCTGGAAAATCTCTTGTGGTCAGATTCATTTTACCACGATATTGATTCAGTTTTTTTTGTAGTAGCTAACGCTAGGCTTGAGCTGACCTCGTCGTCTTATTGGATCAGAACTGGCGAAAAAAATGCAGTCTCTCCCGCCAAAAAATACATCTTCCACCCTATTTACACTTCAGACGATTTTGGTAAAGTTAAAGTACGGAGAAGTAAGTTTTTTTCATTCCTCCTCTTTGGGCTGAGATACCCCCCCTTTCTCAGCCCTTTCTTTTGCGCTCCATTTTTCTGATCAGAAATGACCCCTGGAGGCGATTGGCCGGGCAAATAAGGGTCTGGTCTCGGGCGGGTCGCCAAGCTCCCAATGCAGCCTGCGTAAGAACTGACCATGCCTTCCTAAGATTGAAACAAATTCTTTAAAAATCAGTACTAATGATTTTGATAATTATTACTTTACCTTTCTTTAGAAATGTAACTATCTGAAATCATACATAAATTATTTTATCAAATTTTGATTTTTTTTCTTGACATTTCTATATGTTGTGTTCTAATATACTACCAGTTCTAAATATAGAGAGATTATTTCCATTTAGACTGGCTGCCAAATAGGTGGAAAGGGGGATTCAAAGATGAGCTATTTGATCTGCGATAAAAGGAAAGGAAGTCCAAAAATTCATGTTGAAGTTTGTCGGCGAAAATGTAAACTAATCCAGGAATGCAAGACTTATAAGGAGTTTACCGAGAATCTGGAGAAAAAGGCGGCGTAGTTACCTCTTCATACCCTCCTTTCTGGTCGGGCCGGTTCTCAGATGGAATCGGCCCTTTTTTTATGAGAGCTGCGAAAAACTATTTCTCTCCCTGAGTGCTTAGAAAATGGAAACGAATAGCACGAATGCCAGCGAATGATACGAATAGGTCTTATTCGTGGAATTCGTTCTTAGTAATCATTTTCATAATTCGTGGGTGCCCTCTGGGCATGATGAATTACACAGTTCGAGGTTTTTGGACTTTTTAGAAATCTCTTTTTATCCTATATCCCCTCTTTCATATTGAAGGATGCTAAGAAGGCAGAGACTCGCGGTTTCGGCTCTTAATACCCTTTTTCCTAAGATAACTGGGATGAACCCCGATTTTTCGGCCTCGTCAACCTCCTCGTGACTGAACCCTCCTTCCGGTCCGACAACGAAAAAGATTTTTCCCTTTTCTTCCGATTTCTCCAGCACTTCTCTTAGTTTGACCCCTTCTCTTTCCCAGAGGATGAGGCGGAGTTCATCCGGTGAAGCCATTTGAAGCATTTCGGAATAATCTTTGAGGGATTCTACCCTTGGAACCACTCCTCTTCCGCATTGTTTGGAGGCCTCGATAGCAATCCTTTCCCATCGACGACGCCGCTCCGGCCTCCTCGATTTTTCTAAAAAAGGCACGGAGCGAGAGGAGAGAAAGGGAATGATCTCTTTGACCCCTAGCTCCGTCGCCTTCTGAATCAAGAAGTCCATCTTCTCACCCTTGAGCAGGCTTTGGGCCAAAGTGACTTTCAGGGGAGAATCCTTTTGCGGGGATGAAATGTTTTGGACCTTTACCAAGACAGAGGAGGCCGTCTCTTCAAGGATTGTCCCTTCGTATTCCTTGCTCAGCCCGTTAAAAAGGATGATCTTATCTCCTGCTTTGAGGCGAAGAACTTTTCGAATATGTTTTACTTCTTCGCCTTCAATCTTTAGCAATCCATCTTGAATAGAAGGATTAGGAACGTAGAATCTCGGCATTCGATCACCTTGTGGTCGCTCGCATCCAACCACCATGTGCCACAAGCAGTTATTATTTTTTCTTAAAGATGAGGCAAATCCATTCTCCTTCTCGGGTCGTTTTGATCCATCGCAAGACTCCTGTTCCCAAGTAGTGAAGACGGATCTTTTCTTTTTGCTTCTCCAGTATACCTGAAAGAATGAGGACCCCCTCATTTTCAAGGTGGTTCGAAAGAGGCTTTCTCATCCGCTTCAACCTCTTGTAGTCAATATTGGCAACTACAACATTGAACTTTTTTTGGACAGTGCCAATGCTTCCTTTTCTCAACTTGACAATGTTTGAAACACCATTTTTCTCCACGTTCTCTCTTGCATTCTCCATCGCCAGGGGATCAATGTCTATCCCCACAACCTCTTTCGCACCCAATCTGGCTGCGATGATGGAGAGAATTCCGGAACCCGTTCCCACATCAAGAATGGACAGATTTCTCTTCCTCATTCTTTCTTCCAGGGCGCGGATGCACAGAATGGTAGTGGCATGTGTTCCTGTGCCAAAGGCCATCCCTGGGGTGATTTCAATGGGAATCTGTTCTCTTTTCAATCGAATCTTGGACCAGGGAGGCTTGATGACAAACTTGGATGTCACCTGGATGGGCTTAAAAAATCTTTTCCAATTTTCACCCCAGTCCTGTTCAGGAATAGAAGCTGTCTTAATTTTCGTTAAGGGAATTTCAGGAGCGATCCCCTTCAGCGATTTCAAGTAACCGTAGAGATCTTGAAGAATTCTTTTCTCCTTCCCGTCCTCCCGGAAATAAGTTCTCAGCGTGACGTGTTGCGGATCTCCTTCGAGCTCCTCAATCCCGGTCGCTCCGTGCTCGGTCAGGAAGTTAGACACTCCTTCTCCGAATTCCTTTGCAACATCAAGCTCCACGACTAACCAGCGTTTCATAGACACACTGTCAGGTTGCTGAAAACCGGTCATCTGCGGCGTTTCCCTCGTCCTTGCCCTGTTAGATGAGTAGCTTAACCTCGGGAGAATGCCTAAAGATATCAGGCTTCAAATGGCTACAAGACCCATCAGGCTTCTATCTAACAAGGCAAGTCATTGCGGCATACTGCAAGTGCGCTTCATTCCCTAGGATTGCCTGCCTGACCGGCAGGGAAAGACCGCGGGTGTCCCCGAAAACGGGATTTCGCAAGCTCAACTTGTCGCTGACCATTCTTTAACAACCGGAGAAAGACGAGTAGACTGTTAGGCTCCTTGAACACTGCCTGAACTCTTAACGATGAATTCTCTAACCTTTTCATTGAAGGCCTGTGCTGCTTCCATCATCACCATGTGCCCGGCATTGGGAAGCACCTCGAGCTTCGAACCCTTGATTCGGCTGTGGAGGAATTGGGAATACTTCACGGGCGTGAGTTGGTCGTCATCCCCACAGAGGATAAGCGTAGGAAGATCGATTTTCTCCACCTCATTCATCAGGTCAAAACGATCACAGGCCAGAAAATCACCGTAAAGGACTTCCGGCCGGCACTGCAACATAAGAGAAAGACTCTTTTCAATCAACTCCGCCTGTACCTTTCGGGAAAAAGCAAACTGATTGATCTTTTGAACGGTCTCCGCAAAATTATTCTTAATCCCATCCAAAATCATCGGAAAAACTTTTAATCTCGCCCCCGTCCCCACCAGCACAATCCCTTTTATCATCTCCGCATAAGTCAAGGCCACTGTCTGAGCAATCGCTCCACCCATAGAATGACCGACGAGGAAAACTTCTTGTAAATCTAAGGTCTTCAGGAAAGCATAGAGATGTTCAGCATACTTTCCGACCTCTTCTTCGCCTTCTCCTCCGGATTCCCCATGGCCGGGGAGCTCAACGATAACAGGGTTAAACTCCTTCTCGAAAAAACCTTTCTGAAAGCTCCACGTATACTGGCCCCCCCCTGCCCCATGGATGAAGAGAACTGTTTCCTTTCTCTCTACCAAGCCTTTTCTCGCAGTCCAGTAACTCATCGGCTTTCCATTGATTTGGACGATTGGCATTGGCCTCTCCTTTCTTTTAGCTGAAGACTCCCCTACGAGCACAAGTGATTTTTCGCAGGAATGTTCTTAATGGATTCGAAGTAGGATATCAGGGTCTCAGAAAATTCCTCGCTTCCTTTAAGATGATTTAATGTTGACCGAAAAAAGACACCGGAAGGGAGCCCCTTTGTATATCGGGCGGCATGCTTCCGAATTTCCCTCATTGCGCCCTTTTCTCCGTAATGTTCCTGGAGCAATGAGAAGTGATACGAAATCATCCTGCGCCTCTCTTCCAGAGAAGGTCGAATCACTGATTCCGCAGTAAAGGAGCCAAAATTTTTCGGATCGAAGATCCAAGGATTCCCCAATGCCCCCCTTCCGATCATCACCCCGTCGCACCCTGTCTCTTCTAACATCTTCCTGGCCAACGAGGGTGTCGTCACGTCTCCATTTCCCACGACAGGAATGCAAACTGCCTTTTTCAACTGAGCGATCACATTCCAATCCGCACGGCCACAGAAACCTTGGTCTCTGGTTCGAGGGTGAATAAAGATTGCATCAATCCCGCTGTCTTCAGCAATTTTGGAAATCTCGACAGCGTTAAGATGCTGCCGATCCCATCCAGAGCGGATTTTGACGGTGAGAGGGCATTTCACTCTTTTTCTGACTTCAATCAATATTCCTCTCACCTTTTCTGGAAACCGCATCAAATCAGCACCCGCCCCGGTTTTGACCACCTGTTTTGCCGGACATCCCATGTTGATGTCAATCGCATCGACTCCCATCCCCTCCACCACTTGAGCAGCCTCGGCGATAACCTTCGGATTGGCCCCGAAGAGTTGGACAGAGAGCGGATGTTCATCTACTCCGATTTTAAAAAACGATTTCCCTTTTCTCAACAATCCTTCCGCACTGACCATCTCGGTAAAAACTAAGCTACAGCCGTGCTCCCTCGCCAACCGCCGGAAAGGGTAATCGGTAAGGCCGGCCATCGGTGCCAGAATCAGGTGACCATTTAATGGAAGATTTCCCAGCTTCATCTCATCAACTTGGAACGTTGGAATGATGGAATAATGGAATATTGGATAAGTCTTCGGAGATTGTCACTCCTGAATGTTTGCTTTTTTGAACCCATTTTTCCACTCTTCCAACGTTCCACCATTCCGCTACTTTCTTTCCTCCCAGTGCTTCTTGATCGAATGAATTGCCTCGTCAACGCAAAGTGGGTCTCCAAAATCGAGCCCTTCCTCTCTGAGTCCCTTGAAGAGTCTTGTCAGGATTGGCTCTTCCAGATTAAACATTTCTAAGTCCTTGACTTTCCCAAAAATCTCGTCCGGTCTTCCCCGCTCGCTGAGATCCCCGTGGCCATGCATCAGGTAAAGAATGTCCGTCACTTCAGATACTAATTCAACCTCATGGAGGGTCATCACGATCGTCACGCCGAGCTCTCTGTTCAACTCATTCAAAATATGGATCAGGTCCCTTTTCGATTTAGGATCCAACCCCGTAAAAGGTTCGTCCAAGATTAAGAGGTCTGGCTTCAGCACCAACGCCCCGGCCAATGCCACTTTCTTCTTCTCCCCGCCGGATAGATAATGCACGATCTTTCCCTGGATCGACCCAATCTTCAACCTCTCGATGACAGCCTTGGCCAGCGCTTCTGCCTTACCCCTCTCCACGCCATAGTTGAGCGGGGCAAAGAGAATATCATCGTAAACCGTCGGCCCAAGGATCTGCTCATCGACATCTTGCATGACGACGCCTATCCTCTGCTGTATGTTGGAATACTCCTTTCTAGGATCTACTCCAAAAACTCTCACGCTTCCATCCTTCGGCACTAGAACGCCCATGAGATGTTTGAGCAGAGTCGTCTTCCCGCAACCGTTGGCTCCCAGGATCCCAACCCTTTCCCCTTGATTCACGATAAAGTCCAGACCACAGATCTGCACCTTCGTCATATCCGGGTAGACATGGGTGATACAATCGACCTGAACAATCATCTCTCCTTGGTTCATATTCTATTCTCTCCTGTAATGAATCTGCCCTTTGAATCCCCTGATCACCATTGATTCATACATTTTTTCACTGGAATCAATCCCCTTGATGATTAAATGGCCAAAGGCATTCGAAATGTTAGTCAAGCTCCTCCAGGGATGCCTCCACTGGATCCCTCCTCTCAGGTAGAGAGCATTCTGAGTTTCCTCGAGGACACTCAAGAGGATGAAGACGGATCGGTAAGTTAGGAAAAGAGCCATGACAAAAGAAGATGGAAGTACTTTTCCCAGGACGGAAAAGATCGAGGGGTAAGGCGTCGTCGCCAAAAGCAGAACCACGCCTGTTGACCCACAGAGAACCTTCAAAAAAATGAGAAGAATAAAAAAGGGTTGAAACCCCGAGAGAAAGATGAAAAGAAAAGCAAAGACGAGAGGATAGAGCGTAAGGGGAAAGATCCTCATCGGCACCCTGGCCAAGAAATAAAGACCGAGGAGGAAGAGATAAAGGAGGAAGAGGCCGGGAAGATTTCTCACCGTAACGATCGCAAATAAAATAAGGATCATCACGATGATTTTCAACTTCGGTGAAAGACGATGCAGAAAACTCTTTTTCTCGACGGCTAAATAATCCAGATATGAAAGTTGAATCATCGATTTTCCTTGTCCAATCTCAGCAAATCCGGCCTCAGGCGGTGGATGTATCGGGCAATGAGCGCCGTGATGATCCCTTCCAGTACCCATCCGATAAAGCCCAGCGGCAGGATGATCGCGATGAATCGGTTCATATTCACTTCTTTCTCAGGCAACCCTTCTTTGTGATGCCCTTCTTTCTCCTTTCCAAATTCGAACCCGATAATTCCCTTTCCTTCTTCCTGATGGATCAGTTCTTCGTAGTGAGACGTACCTAAACTGACCACTCCGATCATCGAGAACGTAGAGACGCTCAGAGCCAGAAAGGTAGCGAGAAAAACGGCAAGGCCTAATCTTCTCAACAGCCTCCAGAAAAGATGAAAAAGAAAATATCCCAATGCCCCTTCGATCGAAAACATGAGCGTGTTCAGGGCAATGACAGTAATTCCGCCATGTCCGAAGAGAGCTAAGATAACGTTGACAACAAAGGTGGCCAGAAAAATAAGAGATGGTCCCAACAGAATCCCCGACATGACGGTCAGGTTCACATGATAGGCGATGGGAACAATTTCGACGGAAGCGCCCAAGACCATCACGGCAGCCATCATTCCCAGCAAAGGGAAACGCCTGGTCAACTCCTCTTTTTTCATCAATCGGAAAAGAACGGCCCAGATCAGGATGACTATGACGAAACCCGAAGCCCAAAGCCAAACCGGTAAAACCCCATCCGGAAGATGAATATGGGACATGTTTTCTCCTCAGTCTTATAGTCCTCTAGTCTCGTAGTCAGAATGTCATGTGGCTTGACTAATAGACTTCACGACTACCTGACTATTTTTTGATCTTACAGACTTTACAAAGACCATAAAAATTGAGCTGATGATCGATCACCTGATAGCCTGTCGACTCCGACACCTTTTTTGACCAATCTGAAATATCACAAAAATTAAATTCGACCACATCCCCGCATGCCTTGCAAACAATATGATGATGGTGATCTTCCAATTCACAAAGCTTATACTTAACGGTTGAACCATTACGGATTTTGAAGGCCATGCACCGGGCTTCGAAAAGATCAAGAGACCGATAGATAGAGGTCAATCCAACCTTCTTCTCCTTTTTGAGAAGGCCTTGGTAGATTTCCTGGGGACTTAAGGGAGTTTTCGCTTCGGAGAGCTCCTGATAAATCAGAATTCTCGGATGGCTGGGGCGGAGCTTCCTTTCCTTGAATATGCTTTTTAAAAGTCCTTTAGTAGTCATAGGTTACGAAAAGAATGAAAATCTTTTCAATTTTGAAAAAGTAAACATTTTTCTCACCGTTGTCAAGAGTTAGATAATATCTTTGGGTTGACGATCCATAAACAATTTACGGAGGGATCGAGGGATTAAAATTGATCCGAGGATAAGCAATAATAAAAAATATAAAACGTAATCGACGCCTTCCCTGGAGAAGTTCTCGACTTAATCCAAGACCTTTTTCAGCTCCTTTCGATCCGTGACCGGCGGCAGGCATGTGAACCCCTTGCAAACAAAAACCGTTGGAACATCCGGGGTTCCCTTCTCCGTCAAAAACGGAAACCAATTTTTTTCGATCGGTTCTCGAGGGTCTCTCAGGCTCAGGATTTTATTCGGAAGGTAGCTGAGGTAAATCTCTTTGAGCATCGATGTTGTCTTACGATCCTTCTTCGAACCGATGATCCCGATCTCCTGCGGATTCAGAAAGAAGGAAAGAGCGGACAGCATCTCAGCAAATCCAGACGGACTCTGGTCAAAAAAACGATAAAAGAGATGAATGGTTTGCTCGGCCATCTGCTTTAAAGATTCTTCTCCGGTTAGGGCGCCAAGTCTGATCAAATTAAATACGGCAACAGAGTTGGCGGATGGGATGACATTGTCATAAGGGTTTTTTGACCGAGCGATCAATGATTCATTCTCCCTGCCCGTGAAGAAGAAGCCTCCATTTCTTTCATCCCAGAATTGATGAATCATTTTTTCATTAAGGCCCGCTGCCTCTTTCACCCATTCCATCTCAAAGGTGGCTTCATAAAGGTCGATCAGTGCTTGGATTAGAAACGCATAATCTTCTGAATAGCCCTTTACCCGGCATTTTCCTTTGTTAAATACCCTCATCAAGCTACCATCCTTCCTCATCTCTCGAAGAATGAAGCGGGCTGCCTCCTTTCCCCCGTCGAGATATCGTTCATTTCCAGTCACCTCAAATCCGTCAATAAAGCCCGAGATCATCAGACCGTTCCAGGAGGTCAAAATCTTTTCGTCCCTGCCGGGTCTCGTTCTCTTCTCCCTTTCAGCAAAGAGCCTTCTCCTTCCCTCTTCCAGCACTCTTTCCAAATCCGGGACAGGAATCCCGTATAACTGAGAAACATTTTCTAAAGTGTTGACAATGCTGAGGACGCTTGCCTCTTTCTCAAAATTTCCCTGCTGTGTCACTCCGTAATAGGCACAGAAAGCAGTTCCCATTTCCTTCCCTAATGCATTCTTGATCTCGTCCCTTGTCCACACGTAAGATTTCCCTTCCACACCTTCGCTGTCCGCATCCTGGGTCGAGTAGAAACCTCCTTGAGGGCTCCTCATCTCACGAATGACATAGTTAAGAATTTCCTCGCCCACCCGAAGATACCTTTGCTTTTTGGTCGCCTGGAAGGCTTCGAAATAAGTTCTTGAAAGCAGGGCGTTGTCATAGAGCATCTTTTCGAAATGTGGAATAAGCCATCGTTCATCCACGGAATAGCGATGGAACCCTCCGCCTAACTGGTCGTAGATCCCGCCATGAGCCATCTTCTCCAGCGTTTTCTCAACGATCTCCAACGCCTTGTTTGAACCCGTATTTTTCCAATGCCGAAGAAGAAGAGAAAGTGCCATGCTATTCGGAAATTTTGGGGCTTGTCCGAACCCTCCGTAAATGGGATCAAATTGACTCTCCAAAACATTGAACGCCTTTGACAAGACTTTGTCACTTAGAGTTTCCTGGGAAGGTGCGATTTCAACGATCTGACGGAGGGTATCCTTCATCTGTCTTTCCATCTTCTTGATTTCTTCTTGATGCGTCTTGTAATAGTCGGATACCGTAACGAGTACCTTGGGGAAACCCGGCATTCCAGCTCGATCTTCAGGAGGAAAATAAGTCCCTGCATGAAAGGGAACAAGATCAGGCGTCAGAAAGACGGTCATCGGCCATCCCCCTGAACCCGTCATCACCTGAACGGCATTCATATAAAGTTCATCCAGATCGGGTCGCTCCTCCCGATCTACCTTGATAGGAATGAATCGCTCGTTCATGATTCTTGCGATCGCTTCATTCTCAAAAGACTCCTTTTCCATCACATGGCACCAATGGCAGGAGGAGTAGCCGATGCTGAGCAGAATGGGCTTGTCTTCTTTCCTGGCACGGGTCAGAGCTTCCTCCCCCCACGGATGCCAATCCACTGGATTGTGCGCATGCTGCAAAAGATAAGGACTGGTCTCGTGAATTAACCGATTCGTATATTTGTCTTCCATCTTTAACTCCTCAAGTTATTTATAACGATTAGAATGGCCGATAACAAGGGAAATCGCTTTTCAATCCCTGCCAGTCCCATTTTCTCTTTGTTAGAGGCTAAGCTCATGAGTCAGATCGATATTGCTCCCACGACCCTGGGGCTTTTGAATTTTAGCTACAGGAGTAAATTTTTTGGTAAGGATATTTTAACGATGGAACGGACCAGGAAGGGCATTTATCGGAACTTATGAAAAGCTCGGATATGTGAAACAGTACAGGTTGGCCATCTCGATGTCAAAAAAGAGCCAACTCTTTACCAATTTGATAGAAAGGGGAGAACAAAAAACTACCCCTTGAACAGACTCTAATCAATGAAGCCATTAGTTACCACCAGGGAGCGGATTACGTCAATCAACACCGTCTCAACCGGTTGGATTTACCCTGGCGGAGGCGGGAAACTGAGCCAGCCACACTGCCACGCGAAAATAAAAATAGGATATTCTTCCCATGTTTTTCATACTCTATGATAGGAAATCGGGGCGGGAAGAATCAACCTCCTCACGGAGCTCCCCAGGTTCCACGTCACTTCTACAGCTTTTCATTTCATCAGGAATCGCCTTCGTTTCTTCTTCCTCTATTCTGCCTACCCGAATTTGACTGGCGATTCTCTAAGATCACTTGATCAACAATTTCTCCGCACAGAACACATCTCCACCCCAAAAAATGCTCATGGGGCCCATAGAACCTTTCATAGACCATGAGACTACCACAACGATGACACTTCATATGATTCTCCTCAAATTATTTTCCCCCTTTGGCGAAAGGTATTTTTTTAAGATATGACGCCTTTGTTGTCAAGACCTCAAAGGTAATGAGCCCTGAGTTTTCCTTTTTTGTAGAAAGAATGTTTTCAAAAGGTCATTAGCACAGAGGGGCCTGCCTTCCCCGGAGCGCCTGTCCGCAGCCTGCCTGCCAGAGACTTGTGCGGCGGACGGGCAGGCGACTTTCCGAACTTTTTGAACGCGGCTATGAATGGATGAAAATATGTGTGTGCGGGTACGGATCAGGAGTGTTTGTAGTAACCAAAAACCAGAATCTTAAAAACTTTTAATCCAATTCTAATCTTCTTTTAATGTTCTCATCGTATAATTAAAAGCAATTAAAAAAAACCAGTACACCAAACAAGTCACCTCCTTGTTTCACCCCCATTTGATGTACTGGGTCGGGGATCAGTTACTGCCCTCCTCTAACTGGTCCCTTTTTTATTGTGAGATAATTGGAAGATAACTTACATGATTCGGAAGAAAAGAGTCAAGGATTTTTTTGATTTTTTTATTTCAACCGTTGACCCATATCAGCGAGGATACGGATTGCCAATTCGAAAAAAGAGGAGGAAACCATTGACAAGTCAACTGATACTTGTTCCCTGTGAAGAAAAGCTTGTCATCGTGCCGTCTGAGAGATCGAACATTCCTTTGCCTTTCCAGCAACTTCTTTTACTTCATAATCCTCTTTCCTCTCCTGTTCCGTCCTTCCAGGACGGCGCCAGACCAAAGAAACGGAAGACTCTTTCCACAAAGGCCGGATCTTTCAGGTCGGAAACGCGAAACTCTGGCGCGGCAGCCAAAATCTCTTTACTCACATTCAGGACAAGATATCCATTTTCATAATCATAAGAAGAAAATGATTTCACAGGGACCGCAATGTCTTTCATTCCCTCTTGGCCAAGAGAAAGGACAACAAAAACAATATTTCCACTGGAGGGCTCTGTCAAAACATGTTTGACGGACCCAATGAATTCCCCTTTCCAATTCTTGACAGCCAAGCCTTCCTCTTGGTCTGCCATTGCATAGGTGATACCGAAGCTCAAAAGCATCACAAACGTTGCTAATATTAAAAATTTTCTCATATTCTCACCTCTTTCTTTGTCTTAAATTTAACCACTGCAATCCGTTCTTTCAAAAAGATCCGTCTCTATTTCTGCTTAGCGTCAGCCTACTACAGGTAGGTTTTGTCATAAAAGCATGTAATATCAATTATTTATATTAAAATGAACTTTTTTTCTTGACAGGCTTCTCACACCCTTTTATAATTACTTTGTAGCTATCTTATAATTATTAAGGGTTATTTTATTTTCGGAAATTACCGCTTGACAACTTTTCACAGCTTTATTATAAATACATTGTGAAATAGTTAACTTGTTATAATTAAAGCCTCTCATGGATGACATGGTACAAAGAAAAGAAACTAACCTTGAACTCATTCCTTCCTCGATTAGCGTTCAGAACAAAGTGAAGTTCGAGGTCTATGGCGAGGAGATGATCGAGAAAGAAGTTAAACAGAGTGGCAATAGCGGCCGGGTCTATCTTCCTCCGGAATGGGTGGGAAAACATGTCAAGATCATTCGGATCGAATAAGAAGGAGATGGGGAGGGAGATCAGAATCCGGATGATTAGAGCCGAAGATGTCTCTGAGATCGTTTCTATCCAGGAATCAATTTTACAGAAAAAGGTATCGAAAAAGTGGATTAAAAAGGTAGAGGACCGTCTTAGGAGACGTGGAGCAGTGGGGTTTGTGGCATCAAAGGAAGGTCAGGGCGTGGGTTTCATCATCGGAGAAATTAAAGGAGAAGGCTTTGGCCTCGAAGAAAGCGGTTGGATCGAAGTGGTCGGGGTGCATCCGCGGCATATGGGAGTTGGTATCGGCCGAATCTTAGCCGAGAAACTTTTTGCATTTTTCAAAAAGGAGGGGGTCCGGGACATCCATACTGCTGTGCGGTGGGATGCCGGTGATATGCTATCCTTCTTTAAGGCCATTGGTTTTGACCGCTCCCCATTTATTAATCTTAGGAAGCATTTGGATTGAAGGCTCCGCCTGAGGGAGCTTCCGGGTGGGTGCAATAAACATGAATAATCTGCCCAGCAGAACCCGGAGAGAGGTTAAAAATGAGGTACGCAGAGACAGGGTATAATTTAGAGATTGATCTATCCCGGGGGAACATTGAGAGGGTAGAAACCGACCCCAGATTGACCGAACTTCATCTTGGGGGTTTGGGTACCAACAGCAAGATATTATGGGATCGGGTTGACCCTGACATTGAACCCTTTTCTCCTGATAATCTACTCATATTCTCCACCGGTCTTTTATGCGGCACGCCTGCTCCTGGTGCTAATCGAACCATTGTTACCACTTATTCTCCTCAGACTTTGTTGATGGGATACTCAATGATGGGAGGATTCTGGGCGCCGGAACTGAAGTATGCCGGTTATGACAAAGTAATCTTTCGCGGCAAGTCACCCAAGCTGATTTATGTGTGGATCAACAATGATAAAGTGGAGATACGCGATGCCAGTCATCTCCGGGGCAAGGGCGCTGTTGAAACTGCAGAGCTTATTCGACAGGAGTTGAAGGAGCCGAAAGCCCAGGTGGCTGCAATCGGCCTAGCTGGTGAAAATAGAGTCTACACGGCCTCCATCGAACAGGGCCGCTCCAGTGCCAGCCGACAAGGCGTGGGCGCCGTCATGGGAGACAAGGGGATAAAAGCGATCGCGGTCCGTGGAACAAAGGATATCAATCTTGCCCGACCGGCTGAATTCATAAAGCTTTGCAACGAGGTGTTGCAATATATAAAAGTCCGGGACCAGAAGCCGGTCCCCGGGGTCATGCCCATTTTAGCCGGGCTGGGGTCGCCAGCAGAGATGAAACTCGTTGATGAGGAGTGGCACACCCAGAATTTCATGTGGGGAAATGCCCGCGAACGGAAAAGAGACTACTGGAACAAAGAAATCGAGGAGAAGTGGAAGCAGACTCAGGAAACTGTAAGGACGCGGTTAATCAGTTGCTATAACTGTCCCATGAAATGCGGAGCACTCATTTCCGTCCCGGGAATCTCGACCTATATGATGAAATGTTTTTCGAAACTGACTTATACCATGGCGGCCTTTTCAGACCTGGATTTTGGCTTTAAAATTGCTCAGCGTGCTACGGAGTATGGGGTGGATGGATTCTCAACCCCGCAAGTGATGGCCTTCGCCGTTGAGCTTAAAGAAGCCGGCATTTTGACCGACCAGGACTTTGCGGGATGCCCATCCGACAAAGAAGGCAGATTCTATTGGTTGCTAGACAGAATCGTTCGGCGAGAAGGGATTGGAGATATTTTGGCTAATGGCACTTATTGGGCGGCCCAACAGATCGGTAAGGGCGCAGAAGCATACGCTCATAATAACATCAAGAAACATGAGCAACTGCCTCTCAAGCTGGGAATGCTGAATCCCGTTTATTTCCTGATGTATTCCACAGGCGAGAAGATCAATATCACCCAGATTGAAGGGCAGTTCCCCCAGGCGCCTTTTCCGACGATGGAAGAGAGAGAAGACTTTGTAAAAGATTGGATCCAGGTTCCCGATGAAAAGTTTAAGAAATACCTTCTGGACTGGGAAATCCGCGGAGAACGCTCCAATCCATATTACCCGACGGTTGACATGTCCGTTGACATTGTTGACTGGCAAGAGATGATGCACTACATCGATGATGCCCTCGGGATGTGCGCTGGTTTGTCGGCATTTCCCCTGAAGCCACCCTATCATATACACAATTATCCTTCGTTTATCTCATCAGCGACCGGTATCGATATAGATGAAGCCGGACTTAAGAAAGTCTATAAGAGGAACCGAACTTTACTGAGAGCCGTCAATGTAAGAAGAGGCTTGCGGAGAGCTGATGAGAAGCCGCCGGAAGATCACTGGAAGAAAAGATTTCCCGAGCTCGAAGAAAAGCTCTTGGATGCCTATTACAAATTCAAAGGATGGGATAAGCAAGGTATTCCTACCAAAGAGACTTTACAGGAATTGGATTTGGCTTACGTTGCCGAAGACTTAGAACAGAGAGGGATAATCAAAAATGAGCAAAGTTAAGAAAAAAGTGAAGGTCATCAAGATCGATGTTGAGAAATGCAATGGCTGCCGGGCATGCGAGGTTGTCTGCTCCGCGTTTCACGCTAATCCAAAATATAGCAGCAATAATCCGGCGAGGTCTCGTATTCGGCTGATTCGTGAGCCACTCAGAGACGTATACCTTCCTGTGTACGCGGGTGAGTATGCGAAAGCCGAATGTGCCGGCAGAGACAAATATGTGCTGGATGGAAAGGAATACGAAGAGTGCGACTTCTGCAGAGCCTCCTGCCCATCCCGGGATATTTTCAAAGAACCCGATTCCGGTCTCCCTCTCAAATGCGATATGTGTGAAGACGATCCGCCACAAGAAAAACCCTTGTGTGTCCAGTGGTGCATTAACGATGCCCTGACGTACGAAGAAAGGGAAGAGGAAGTCGAAGAGGAAGTGAAGCTGGATGACATGGAGGTAGGACTGGAATCAATGGTTGATAAATATGGATTTCAGAAGGTAATGGATACGGTTGCCCGAATGGCGAAGAAAGAGTAAGAATTTTTGATTACAGCGATTATGAAACGATTACACCGATTAGAAAATAAGAATCTCCGTAATCATTTTTTAGAATCTCTGTAATCGCTAAAGAAAGGGATTAAGAAACATCATGGAGACTTTACCTCTAGCCCCCTTTAGGGTGGTCATCGATGGCATCAAAGAGGCGGGTGGAGATACCGATAAACTGTGCTATCAATGCGGAAAATGCGATACGGTCTGCCCCTGGAATCGTGTCAGAAAATTCTTTCTACGCAAAATGATCAACCAGGCAAAATTCGGGGTGGTTCCTCTGGAATCGGAAGACATCTGGCTATGCGCCACCTGCCGCAACTGCGTTCAGCGTTGTCCCCGGGGCGTAGAAATCATCGACGTGATGAGGGCGATGCGCAGGCTCTTGGTGCCGGACGGTGTGGTTCCTGCGAGCATCCCCAACCTTCGGACGGTCATGACGAGCCTAGCCAGCGTGGGGAACCCGTGGGGGCAAGAGCCGGCGGAGCGGGCGAATTGGTCGAAAGGCCTGGAGGTAGAGGTCAAGGAATTTGTCGAGGGCACAGAGCTGCTCTACTTCCCTTGCTGCTATCCGAGCTATGAACCGAGACTAAAGAAGGTCTCTCAGGCCACGGCCCATCTTCTCAGCAAGGCCGGGGTGGACTTTGGGGTCCTGGGTGCGAAGGAGAACTGCTGTGGTGAGAGTGTGCGCAAGGCGGGCAATGAGGACCTATTCAAACGGTTAGCCCGGGAAAACATCAAGACCTTTATCGAGAGTGGGGTAAAGAAGATCCTTCTTTCTTCCCCACATTGCTTTCATACCTTCAAGAATGAGTATTCTGAATTTAAGGTCAACTTCGAGGTGGTCCATATCACCCAATACCTATTCCAGCTGATTCGTGAGGGGAGACTGAAACCCACCAAGGGATTGGGGAAAAAAGTGACCTATCACGACCCGTGTTACTTGGGTCGGCACAATGGGATTTATGACGAACCGCGGGAGGTTTTGAGGAAGATACCGGGCTTGGAACTGATAGAGATGGAGGAGTCGCGGGAGAGTAGTCTCTGTTGCGGGATGGGTGGAGGCAGGGTCTGGATGGAGACGGCAAAGGGGGAGAGATTTTCTGACATCAGGCTGCAGCAGGCGATTGGGGTTGGGGCCGAGGTACTGGTGACTTCGTGTCCATATTGCATCAGCCAATTTGAGGACAGCAAGCTGACCCTGAAGAACAGTGAAGGCCTGCAGATCATGGACATCACGGAGATTCTGCAGGAAGTAATTTAGGAGATTTTTGAAAACTAAGGAAAATCTCTGTAATCATTTCTTTAAATCTCTGTAATCGTTTTTTTTGAATCTGTGTAATCAATACGAAGGAATGAGGATAGAAGTGGAAACAATACGAGAGATCATTGAAGACCAGATTGGTAAAAGTCTTGCGGGCAGTATTAGCTGTACGATGAGTAAGACTTACGGAGAGAGTAATTTTGGAGACGTCATGGTTGTGGGTGGAGGGGTCAGCGGTGTTCAGGCCTCTCTCGATCTTGCCACTGCGGGCTTTAAGGTTTACCTGGTCGACAAGGCGCCTGCCATTGGCGGCCACATGGCCCAGCTTGACAAGACCTTCCCGACCAATGACTGCTCCATCTGAATACTCGCGCCCAAACTGGTCGAGGTCGGCCGGCATCCTAACATAGAGGTTCTCACCTACACCGAAGTTGACAGTGTAGAGGGTGAAGCAGGAAACTTCAAGGTAACCCTAACTAAAAAACCCAGATATATTCTGGAGGACAAATGCACGGGCTGTACGACCTGTGTCGAATACTGCCCGGTCAAATACCCTGATAAGTTTAACCAGGAAATATCGAAGAATAAAGCCGTTCACATCTATTTCGCTCAGGCCATTCCCCTGATCACGTATATCGATGAAAGCTGTCTCTACCTTAAGGAGAAGAAATGCCGTATCTGCGAAGGGGTCTGTAAGAATAACGCCATCGACCTCAATCAAACAGCCGAGAAGATAGAAATAAAAGTTGCGGCAGTCGTTCTGTCCCCTGGCATCGAGGCATTCGATCCGAAGGTGGGGAATGAGTATGGCTACGGAAAGTTTCAGAACGTGGTCACCAGTATGGACTATGAACGGCTGTTATGTGCCACCGGGCCGTACGAAGGTGAGATACTTCGTGCTTCAGACAAGAAGCATCCCCACAAATTAGCCTGGATTCAATGCGTCGGTTCCAGGCAGGTCAATCCCCACCAGGATGGTAATAGCTATTGCTCGGCCGTCTGCTGCACGTATACCCAGAAACAGGTCATTTTGACAAAAGATCATGATGCAGAGGCAGAGTGTACGATCTTCCATAACGACATCCGTTCCTATGGAAAGGATTTTGAGCGATTCTTCCAGAGAACAGAGAGACTTCCCGGGATTCGGTTTATAAGAAGCTACACATCCGTAGTCAAAGAGGATCCAGAAACCAAGAATGTCACCATACGGTATTCCACACCTGATGATGGAGTCAAAGAGGAAGAATTCGATATGGTGGTATTATCCGTTGGATTGAACCCTCCTGCTGATGCCAAAACCCTGGCAAATAAATTCAGCATCGAGCTCAATTCCCACGGATTCTGCAAAACCAATCCTGTTAACCCGATGGAGACCTCTCGCCCTGGGGTTTTTATAAGCGGAGCCTTCAATGGTCCCATCGATATTCCCGAGTCGGTTTTTACCGCCAGCGGAGCCGGCTCACAATGTGGTGAACTTCTTGACTACCGACGGGGCAAGCTGACGGAAGAAAAGGTATACCCGGAGGAAAGGGATGTCTCCAAAGAGGAGCCAAGGATCGGAGTCTTTGTCTGTCATTGCGGGGCGAATATCGGAAGGGTCGTCAGCGTTCCTTCCGCAGTGGATTATGCCTTGACTCTACCCAATGTTGTTCACGCCCAGGAACAGCTTTTTTCATGCGCTGCAAATTGTATCAAAGAAATAACTGATACGACAAAAGAAAAAGGACTCAACCGGGTGGTGGTCGCCGCCTGCAGCCCCAGGACCCTTGAACCGTTATTTCGGGAGACCCTTCGGGAGGCTGGGATTAATCAATATTACTACGAAATGGCAAATATCAGGGAGCATAACTCCTGGGTCCATTCTAAAGAAAAGGAAGAAGCCACACATAAGGCGAAGGATATCATCCGGATGTCGGTGGCACGGGCTTGCCATCTGGAGCCTTTGCAGGAATTTGATCTGCCGGTCAACAAGACAGCCCTCGTCGTTGGCGGAGGTATAGCCGGCATGACTTCTGCTCTCTCCATCGCCAATCAGGGACATGAGGTTCACCTGGTGGAAAAAGCTACAGAGCTGGGGGGAATGGCACGAAGAATTCACACGACGCTGGAAGGATTGGATGTCCAGGCGTATTTGGGTGATCTGATCGGAAAGGTATATCAACACCCCCTGGTCCATGTCTATGCGGATGCGACGATCACGGAGGCCACCGGTTACGTCGGGAATTTCGTAACCACGGTGAAGTCTGAAAGAGGGGTCACAGAGATAAAACACGGCGCAACCGTCATCGCTGTAGGCGCTGAGGTATCCAAACCTACCGAATACCTTTATGGAGAAGATGACAGGGTCATGACCCACCTCGAGTTGGAGGAGCGGATCAATAAAGGAGACGAAAAGGTCATTAACGCAGAAAGTCTCGTGATGATCCAATGCGTGGGCTGCAGAAATGAAGAGAGAAATTACTGCAGCCGTCTATGTTGCGGCGAGTCTGTGAAGAATGCATTGAAGCTGAAAGAACTAAATCCCAAGATGGATATCTACATCCTCTTTCGGGATATAAGAACTTATGGGTATAGTGAGGACTATTACAGGGAAGCGGCGGACAAGGATGTAAAATTTATCCGCTATGAACCGCAGGATAAACCTCAGGTGGAACCCGGCGAATCGGAGGACGGTCGACCCGTTCTAAAGGTCACTGCGACGGATTATATTTTAGGGAACAAGCTTGAAATCGATGCCGATATCGTTGCTCTGGCTGCTGCCATCATTCCCGCCGAAGGGGGCAAGGAAGTATCCCAACAATTCACGATACCTTTGGGCCAGGATGGTTTCTTCCAAGAAGCCCATGTCAAATTAAGGCCTGTTGAGTTTGCCGCGGATGGCGTCTATCTTTGTGGAATGGCCCACTATCCTAAGCATATCACGGAAGTGATCAACCAGGCTTATGGAGCTGCGGGCCGGGTCTTAACACTTCTCTCACACGACACCGTCGTCGCCTCCGGCTCCGTTTGCGAGGTGGATGAGAAGAAGTGTATGGGATGCGGGGCATGTGTCTCGGCCTGTACGTATGGTGCCCTAGAGCTTCGCGAGACGAAACAGGGAAAGAAGGCCGTGGTGAATCCTGTTCTCTGTAAAGGAGATGGCCTCTGTAATGCAAAGTGTCCCACCGCGGCTATTCAACTGAAACATTTTAACGATGAAGAGATCTTAGCCGAAATTGACGCGGCCATTGGAGATGCATAGATGATAACGAATTACACGAATGATAGCGAATTACTCGAATGAAACCGAGTGAGCGAAAGAGAGGTTATTCGTGCCATTCGTTATCATTCGTGATATTCGAATCTATTTTAGTTAGGGAGAACGAATGAGCGCAGGACTTAAATTTAAGCCAAGGATCATCGGCTTCGTATGCCATTGGTGAGCATACGGCGCTGCTGACATGGCTGGAGTTTCCAGACTGCAATACACAACTGAAGCGAGGCTGGTACGCGTCATGTGTTCCGGTAGAGTCGACCTGGAATTCGTACTCCGGGCTTTCTCGAACGGGATGGACGGGGTGTTTATTGGCGGCTGCCGCTTAAATGAATGTAATTATATCACGCATGGAAATTACCATGCACTCGCAATGGCGCTTCTGTGTAAAAGAATCATGGAGCACATCGGGCTGAACCCGGAGCGGTTAAGGATCGAATTCATGTCTTCGGCTGAAGGAATCGTCTTCGCCGAAGTGATGAGCAAGTTTGGCGGCAAGGTGAAGGAATTAGGACCGCTTGGCAAAGGTGAAGGAATAGACCCAGATGAATTGAAGTCCAAACTTGCAGAAATTAGAAAGCTCGTCCCATACATCAAGGTGATGAACCAGGAGAAGCTGGCGACACGCCTTAAGAGCCCGGAAGAATATGACACGCTTTTCACCAAAGACGAAATAGACAAGTTATTCAGCGAAGTCGTCTCGTACTATATCGAGCCGGAAAAGTGCCAGGCCTGCATGACTTGTGCCAAGAGATGCCCTGTCGAGGCAGTCATCAGTGCGAAGAACCAGATCCACGTCATCGATCAAGAGAAATGCATAAAATGCGGAACTTGTTTTGAAGTTTGCCCCCCGAAAATTCGTGCGGTGACGAAGATTCCTGGCGGGCCTGTTCCGCCTCCTCTTCCCGAAGAAAAAAGAACGATCGTCCGAAAGAAGAAAGAGTAAGGAAGAATAAGAAAATCCCTCTTAGTGTCATGAGTTATAAATACGTTGACAAAGTATCCTTTATCCTGTATAGTGGTAGGAGAAAGGAGAACGACGATGACTATTGGACGTCCAATTCCTCCCCTCCACTTGAACCATGACGAACGGGA
>Ga0335070_10001984_pt1 | contig 23792 bp, 17 predicted proteins | sample Lox_Sample_13_FD_206722 | JGI IMG/M metagenome (GOLD analysis project Ga0335070, IMG submission 206722) | Soil microbial communities from Loxahatchee National Wildlife Refuge, Florida, United States - Lox_Sample_1.3 | ecosystem: Environmental > Terrestrial > Soil > Wetlands | place: USA...
TGCGTCCTGCTCCTGCGGGGCCCGCAAACTCCCGGCGAACTTCGCGGACGCACTGACCGCATGTACCACTTCGACACTCTCGAAGATGTCGTCTCCACGCTGGACCGCTTGGCTCATCGTGATCCGCCGCTGGTCGCCATGCTGGCGCGCCAGCCCGGCACAAAGGAATACCGCTACATGCATTTGTTCTCCGGCGAACCGCTGGATCCGACCGTCTCGCGCGCAGAATTGGACCGGGAGGCTGTCGCAAATGAAGCTCCGGCTCCTGCGCTCCCGCCCGCGGCACAACGGCTCGCGCGTCTGGAAGAAGAAGTCTCCCAGCTTCGCGCGGAACTTACCGCGGTTCAGCAGCAACTCGCGGCATTCCGCAAACAGTTCGAATGACCGCGCCCATCATCATCGAGGAGTACGATCCGCGATGGTCGGAGCAGTACGAACAATTACGATCGCGAATCGCCGCGGCCTTGGGCCCAATCGCAGTCGCGATCGAACACGTTGGCAGCACCGCCATTTCCGGACTCGCGGCAAAAGCAATTATCGACGTTGATGTAATCCTGCGCTCTGCGGCCGATCTGCCCGAAGCAATCGTGCGACTGGCAACTTTGGGATATCAGCACCGGGGCGACCTCGGCGTCCCCGGCCGCGAGGCATTCCGCGCGTCTTGCAACGAGTTTCCCCACCATCTTTACGTTCATCCGCCAGAATCTCGCGAATATCTCCGGCACATTACTTTCCGAGATTATCTGCGCACCCATCCCGAGGACGCGCGGACCTACGAACGGCTGAAGCGGATTCTCGCAATCCAACACCGCGAGGATCGCGAGTCCTACAACGAAGCCAAGAGTGAATTCGTGGAGGCGATCCTTCGCCGGGCTGAGGAGGTGCGGGAACATTATCCCGTCGCGCCGCGTATCACTTCTTAGGAGGTCTCACATGTTCACTTTTCTTCTGTGGTGCATTCTGTTCATTCTGTGCTGGCCTCTGGCTCTGCTCGCCCTGGTCGCGTACCCATTCATCTGGCTCATTCTGTTGCCATTCCGCATAGTTGGAGTCGCCGTGCACGGCGTTTTGGAAGTGATTTACCTGGCCATCACTCTGCCCTTCCGGCTGCTTGCGGCGCCCTTCAGAATCTAGTTGGACTAAACATCTGTCAGGCGTCAGCAGACGTCTGCGCCTTGTGGCAATTAAAAGAGGCGGCTGGCTGGTCCCGGACTGGTCCCGGACTTCCCATCCGACACGTTCTGGTATAGCCTCAAACAACGCACTCTGAAGAGGAGGACCCCCATGCGTCGTCGTGAATTCCTCGTCCGGTCCGCCACAGCAGCTGGAGTCGCCTGGTTCTCAACCAAATCTATTTTCAAAGCTCTGGCTGAGCAGACTCTTCCCCAGAAATTCTCCGCCGCTGACACGGTGACGCTTGGCAGTACCGGCATCAAGACAAGCCGCCTCGCCATGGGAACCGGGACGGTGGGCGTGGGCCATCACTCGCACCAAACCGCACTGGGAATTCAGGGGCTCTCCGATCTCCTGCGCAATGGATACGATCACGGCCTGCGGTTCTTCGATGCCGCCGATTCCTACGGGAGCCATCCCCACGTGGCGGAAGCTCTGAAGCACGTACCGCGCGACAAAGTTACTGTGCTCACGAAATCGTGGGCGCGCGACGCTGCCGGAATGCGTGCCGACCTCGATCGCTTCCGTAAGGAACTCGGGACCGACTATCTTGACATCTGCCTGATGCATTGCGTGACCGAAGCCGATTGGACCGACCGGTTCCGCGGCGCTATGGACGCTCTCTCCGAAGCCAAGCAGAAGGGAATCATTCGCACGCACGGATGCTCGTGCCATTCGATCGAGGCCTTGCGCGCGGCCGCAAAAAGTCCGTGGGTGGAAATCGATCTCGCCCGCTTCAACCCCGTCGGCGCATACATGGATGCTGATCCAGCAACGGTTCTCGGCGTTCTCAAAGAGATGAAGGCCGCGGGGAAGGCCGTGGTCGGAATGAAGATCCTGGGCGCCGGGCAGCTTACGAAACGTCAGGATGAAGCGGTTAAGTACGCCTTGTCGTCAGGCGTGCTGGATGCGTTCACCATCGGAGCCGAAAGTAAGCAGGAGCAGGAAGACCTGATTCGTAGAATTGCTGCCGCTTAGGTCGCGCAGGTTCTCCGGGCTTCAGGTTCCCATCGCGCGCGAGCGGCTGAAGAGCGTCACCTTACGGTTGCCGGCATCACCGGCGCTCCATTGAGCATCTGCTCGATGGTCTTGAACTCGTATCCCTCTGATTTATATCGGGAGATCAGGTGGTCTGTGGCCAGAACCGTCTGGCTGCGATCAGCACCCATGTGTTTGTGTCCGCCGTCATGAAGCAGGATCACGTCGCCGCCGCGGATCTGCTTCTGGACCTTTCCTTCGATCACCGCAGCGGGCGGGGCATTCCAGTCGTAGCCGGTGACATTCCACATAATGGGCTCAAGACCCAATTCGCGCACGGCGCGCAAAACGGCCGGGCGGCGTCCGCCAAAGGGAGGGCGAAAAAGATTCGAGCGCTCTCCGATCGCGTCCCGGATTGCTTCGCGGCATTGAGAAAGTTCGCGGTGCGTTTCGGCGGCGCTCTTGAAGATCAGCAACGGATGCGTAAAGGTGTGATTCCCAATTACTTGTCCTGCTTTGGCGAGTTCGCGAACGATATCGGGACGCTGCTGCACGTAGCGCCCGATGAGGAAGAATGTCGCGCGGACATTGTGCCGCTCGAGGATTTCCAGCAGCCGCAGCGTGTGTGGATCATTCGGCCCGTCGTCGTAGGTCAGTGCGAGTTGCTTTGTACCGCGCGCAAGTCCAATGAACGTGCGTCCGTACCACTGCCCGGTCGGCGCCATGGATTGATACCCAGCAGCGACCGCTGCCGCAGCCACCGCCGTTCCGGCAAGCACAGGTCCGAGCATGAGGGGATTGTAGCGGATTGAGTGATTGGAATTGAGTCATTGAGAGATTGAGTCATTGAGCGATTGAAACTCCAATGGCGTCACTAAAGACAAAAAACGAATCATTCAATGACTCAATCACTCAATCACTCAATCACTCAATCACTCAATCACTCAATCACTCAATCACTCAATCACTCAATGACTCAATCACTCAATCACTCAATCACCCAATCACTCAATCACTCAATCACCCAATTACCCAATCCCTGTTAACTCTTCCCGCAATTGTCAGTTGACCGCTTCCGAGATATCCTGCCACTTCCGAGTACAACTCCGAGTCCATGGCCAATCTTTTTGAGCTTCCCCGTTACATTGCAGTGGAGGGTCCCATCCGAGTTGGCAAGAGCACGCTGGCTCGCATTCTGGCGGATCGGCTCAATGCGCAGCGCGTGATCGAGCCGGAGTCGAATCCATTCCTGAGCGCGTTTTACGATGGCGAGCGAGGTGCCGCCTTTCAGGCGCAACTGGCATTCCTGGTCCGGCGCTTCGAGCAGTTGCACGCGCTCGACTTGGGCCCGAGTTCCAATCGGACCATTGTGGCCGACTACATCTTCGAGAAAGATAAGCTGTTTGCCTACCTCAATCTCACCGATCAGGAACTCGATACCTACAACCGCTATTACAACCATTTCCGCGAGCAACTGCCCACCCCGGACCTCGTAATTTATCTGCAGGCCACGCCCGATGTTCTGAAGAAGCGCCTAAAAAAGAAGAATGCTCCTGGCGAGCGGGCGCTGAGCGAGGACTATTTGACCGAGGTGGTCAAGGCCTACGAGCACTTCTTCTTTCATTACACTTCTTCGGACCTGCTGATTGTCAACACTTCAGACATTGACTTCGTCGATCGCAACGAAGACCTCCAGGAATTGCTGCGCAAGGTCAGCGAGCCGATCAAAGGCACGCAGTACTTCCTCCCGCTGGGCGGACAGGAAGCGGCTAGCGCCTAGTCACCACTGGATAACCAAGCGCAGACCCTTTCCCTTAATGCGATTCGCGCGTTTCTGGAGATGCCTCTGGATCAGGCTCAATTTTCTGGCAGCGATGGACGTGCCGGAGTGCTTTCGCCCTCCGTCGATGTCGCCGTGCCAGCGGAACCCGTTCCGGAGCCCGCCACCACTGGCGCGACGCTCTCTCTTATTTGGGGAACCGGCGGTGCCTCAAGGCCGAGCAGTTGCCGAATAGCAGGCACAAGCAGACTGCTATCTCCCTTGGAAAAAACCTGACGGATGCCGGATTTGAGCGCCTCAGCTTGCACTAGGGTAGACATATGCATGGTGCACATCAGAATTGGAATGTCAGGCAGGAGAGCAGATATCTCCTTGGCGGCAGCCAATCCATCTTTCTGGGGCATTGCAAGATCAAGCACGATGGCGTCGGGCCGGCTCTCGATTGATTTCACGACGGCCTCCTGGCCGTCGCGTGCGTCGATCACTTCCCAGTGATCGACTGATTCGAACAGCCCGCGTAATGCCCTGCGGACGGCAGCGTTATCGTCAGCGATCAGGATTCGGACTGGCATAACCCCAATGCACGAGACCCTCGACCCACCGCTCCACCCGCGCACTTACTGTTTGAAGCCCGACAAAGGATAACGGTTGCGTTCTGTAGCCCAAATACAGAAAAACCCCGATCCCCTAGGTACGAAGGGCACTTGGCTACGAATTCTTGAGGAATTTCGCCGCACAAGAACTTCGCATCTCAGAAACGTCATTGTGATGCAGAAAAATCGACGGAGGCTACTTTGGGATGGATACTCGGGTAGTCGGTAATAACTTTGAGTCTCAAATTGTGAAAGCAGGCGAACGCACCAACTTCGAAGGCAAGCCGATCCGGAATTCCATTCTCTTGGCGCTTCCGGACGAAGACTTTGTGACGGTTCGCGGGTACTTGCAGTATCAAAACCTGCCGCACTACAAGGTGCTGCACGAACCCCGCAAAAAGCTCGAACACGCCTACTTTCTGAATTCTGGCATGGTCTCCTTGGTGTTCAACACGAATGGCGGCGAGAGCGTGGAGGTTGGCGTCATTGGGAGAGAGGGCTTCACACCGATTCCGGCCGCGGCCGGCCTGCGGCACAGTCCGCATCAGGCGATCGTGCAGGTTAGCGGCGATGGATTTCGCATGGGTGTCGACGAGCTGCAGGCCGCGCTCACCAGAGCGCCGCAATTTGAGCGGCTTCTGAACCGCTACGCGACGGTTCACGGCATGCAAACGGCTCAGACGGCAGGATGCAACCGGCTGCACGACCTGGAACAGCGCCTGGCACGCTGGCTGCTGCTGATCCAGGACCGGGTCGGATCGGGCCTGCTCAAGATTACCCATGAATTTCTCGCCATGATGCTAGGCACGGATCGCCCGAGCGTGAGCCTCGCCGCGGGCGGACTTAGGAAGAAGAAGATCATCGAATACACGCATGGATCAGTGAGAGTGCTCAATCGCAAGAAGCTCGAGAGTTCGGCTTGCGAGTGCTATGGGCTCATCCAGGAGTTCAACGCGGAAATGGGAAAGGCGTAGTGGTCAGTGGTCAGTGGTCAGTGGTCAGTGGTCAGTGGTCAGTGGTCAGTGGTCAGTGGTCAGTGGTCAGTGGTCAGTGGTCAGTGGTCAGTGGTCAGTGGTCAGTTAAGGGTTCACAAGTTGAGGCCATAGATCAAGAAGAAACCGGCATTTAGAAGTCGTTGACTGGCCACTAGCCACTGGCCACTAATCACTGCTTTTCAGAACTCCACGTGCAGCCGGAACGACGGCACTACGACCGGCCCGCGGTCGCGGTTATACCCGGGATCGTTGATGTGCTGAACGCCAGGTGCCACATAAATTCCGCGCCAGAGGTGAAGGGTGTAATAGCTCTCGAGGATATTTTCGCGGCCGTAGTTCAGATGGCCATCGCCTAGCAGGAACCCGAGGCCTCCGGCGCTGAGATAGTTCTGGTGGTCCTTCTTGATCGCGTTGCTTACGAATGCCACCCCGGCGCGGTCTTGTTTGCGGTGCCACCATGAGCCGTTGGCTGCGATTCCTTCCGCGAAGGTCTGCTCGACTTCAGTGTAGGCAAACGATTCCGTGCGGCCGTCGTTCCACCCAAAGCGCGCGAAGGCCGTGAGGTAGCGCGAGAGACTCTGCTCCATGTTGATGCCGAAGCCGTACTTCATCGTGATGTGCCATGGGTGATCGGTGATGTCGGGTGCGGTGTGCGCTGCCGCCGCTTTGATCACCTGATCGCGGTAGATTCCCATGTTGGCGGAATTCGTGTAGGCGAGGAGGCGGATAACTCCGGACTTCCGTGGGATCAGGCCTTTTCGCAACTCGAATTCGTAGTTCTCGGCGTGAGCCTCCCACGGTCTCCAGACGAGATCGATGCCGTTGGCCACCTTGGGCATGAGGGCCTCGGCAAAACGGATGCCCCAATTGCGTTCTTCGAAGTCGAGTACCGCGCCGACAGTGTAACCGCGCGTGTCGGCAGCGTAGTCCCATGCGCCGTTGTTGTCGGTGGTCCAGTTGATGAACTGAAAGTGCGTGTCAGAGCCGACCGAATTGATGTCGAAGAAATCGGGCATGCTGAACTTGCCGATACGGAATTCAAGACGGCGCCGCGGAAGCTCTTCAAAGAGTGAGAAGGCATTGCGCTGATTTTCAACCTTGTCATCACTCAGGGCGAACACGTGATGGAACATGCCCCGCCCTAGGTAAGGATTCTTGCTTAGCAGCGGATTGCGGACGATATCAAGATTCGTATTCCCGGCCAGCCCGAATCCCAGCGAGAGGGCATCCCCGCCGGCTTCTTCGACGTCAACGAGAACTTCGGTGGAATGGTCGAGGCGAACGCCCGCGTAGAGCGTCATCAGGCGCGAGGTTGCTTTTTCGTATCGGGGACCGAGACTGTGCGGTCCGCTGTAGGGCGCATGGAAGTCGGGATGTGTCTGAAAAATGAAGTTGGCCTGGCCGGAGAGCCAGAACCGCGTACTTTTGAAGTGAGGGAACATCGACTCGGTGCTGCCTTCGTCCGGCGGAGCGTCAGGGGGACTGTCGGGTATGCCGCCGTGTGCAGGCGGGGAAGACGGCTCACTCTGCTGGGCGACAGCCGGGCGTCCCGATGCTATTGCAAAGCCAAACAGCATCGCGATGATGATCGCAATGCCGTGAGGGGCAATAGTTCTTCTTCGCTGGCTCATGTCGCAGACCACATCGGCCCGGCTGCGGCCGGGCTCCTTTTAAGTTAGTTCGCATTTCCGCAGTGAGATACCTATCAGAACTAGATGCGGGACGTTAACTATAATTAACAAAAAAGATCAGCGCGGCGCAATCAATCTCAGGGTACGCGGGCGCATGAATGGAATGTTACTGCCCGGTGAGTCGGCCCATAGGAGGGTTTCACGCGCTGCCTGCACTAGCTTGGTTCGTGCTCGTGGCTTTTTTACTCGGTCCGCAGCGCCTTCGCGGGATCAATCGAGGCCGCGCGCCGAGCTGGGATCAGCCCGGCCATCGCGGCAGCTGCAACCAGAGTCAAAATGGCTGTGAGCAGCACAGCCGTGTCAATTCCTTTGATCTCATAGAGCTGCGATTCCACAAAGCGAACGCAGAGCCACGCGATGGGAATGCCAATGGCGAGACCTATGGCTGCCTGGATTAACGCGCCATGCAGGATCATGCCTGTAACTTTGCCGCGCTCCGCCCCGAGCGCCATGCGAATCCCGATTTCCGCAGTGCGCCGCGCCACCGTGTACGCGCTTACTCCGTAGAGTCCGATTGTAGCCAGCAGCAGCGCGAGCGCGCCGAACAGCATCGTCAATCGGGCCAGCATGCGATCATCCGTGAACTGATCCGCGATCTGCTGCTCAAAAGTTTGGAACTTCACAACCGCCAGATTGGGGTTGATCTGAGAAAGCGTCTGCCGCGTGAGCGCTTCCATATTGGATATCGGATACGAAGCCTTCACCACGAATGCGCTGACATACATCCCCCCATCCTGCTCGATAGGCGTCTTGTCGCTAGCTGCTCTTTGCGGTAGCGCGGTGAAGTACATCAGGTGGTCTTTCCACCGGACATTGGTATAGGTTGTGTCTTCTACCACGCCTACAATTTGATAGTCGTGCGTACGTTGCCCTCCGCCGAAGTAACGGCCAATGGGATTTTCACCGGGCGAGAAGAACTTCTTCAGAAAGGTCTCGTTGATTACTGCAACCGGGGGCGACGTGGCCGTGTCCTGTACTCCGATGCCGCGCCCCATCAGCACATGCGTTCCAACGGAATCGAAGTACTCCGGACTAATCCTGATGCTCGAAGTCTGGAAGTCCATCTCCGGCGGCATTCCTTCCACCCGGACATCCCAGCTGTCGTTGTTGTCCTCCATGGGCGTATAGGTGCCGATGCCTACCTTCTCTACGCCTGGAATCGCGTGAAACTGATCTTCAATCGCACGGTACAGACCCCCGAGTTGAACCGGAGAATATCCCGCCGCCTGCGGATTCAAATGCACGATATAGCGGTTTGTCGGATCGAGCTTCAAGTCCGCATGTTGAAGCTTGTTGAGACTTTGGGCGAAGAGTCCGGCGCCCACCAGCAGGACAAGCGACAGCGCCGCCTGCACAACCACGAGTCCGCGCTGCATCAACGACGCGCCACCGGTCGCACGCGTACCGCTCCGGAGGGCATCGGCGGGCTCGGCCTTCGCAGCGATCCAGGCAGGCGCGACTCCGAACAAGATACCGGTCAGCAGCGATAGTCCGCACGCAAACCCAAGCACGGCCGGAGAAGGACTGGCATGAATGGGTAAGTTCCTCGTTCCAGGAAATGCAAGCGCCAGCAGCATGTGCGACCCGACATAGGCGAGAGCGATGCCCGCCAATCCTCCAAACCCGGCCAGCAGTACGCTTTCTGTCAGGAGTTGCCGCACGATTCGGACGCGCCCTGCGCCCAACGCCGTGCGCACCGACATCTCCACTTTCCGTCCCATGCCGCGCGCGAGAAGCAGGTTCGCGATGTTGGCGCAGGCAATCAGCAGTACCAACGCAGAGGTCCACATCAGCAGCTGCAGGTGAGACGAATACTGCTCCTGCATGGCTTGAATGCCAGCTCCGCCCGGCGTGAGCACAAGATGTGCACGCGGCAATGCCGCCTTGTCCTTCTCGGAGGAATACGTGCGGCCTGTTGCCAATACTTGCCTTAGCAGGCCGCTGAGCTTCGCCTGCAGTTGGGCGCGCGAGACTCCAGGCTTTAGGCGGCCAATCATGTATAACCAGTTACCATCGAGATCGTGAACGTATGTGACGTCCGCCAAGGGAGGCATGGACTCGATCGGCAAATAGAAATCCGGAGGCGTGCTTGCAAGGCGGTCGCCGTAGAAATGCTCGGGCGCGATCCCTGTGATCGTCACGGGTTTCGTATTCACAAAGAATGTGCTGCCAACGACAGTGGGATCGCCGGCATAGTCATTCTTCCAGGTCTCGTAGCTCATCACCGCCGTGAAAGGAGCTCCCTGAACATCGTCAGCATCGGTGAGCAAACGTCCGGCTTCAGGCCTCAGCCCGAAGGTGCGGAAGTAATTGCCGGAAACGAATTCGCCCATCACGGAGCGGGCGTTCTCCTGCGTTGCGCCACGGCGGATTACAATCGGCCGGTAGGTGAATCCCGCTTGCATGGCTGCCAATTCTTCGAACTCTGGCGCGTTCTTCTTCAAGTGTTCGTAGACGGCGGTGGAGAATATCGCGTAATCGCCATCGTCGCGGTATCCGTATCCCACGCAGCACATGTTTATGTCGCCCAGTTTCACCAGTTGCTCGGGCTTGGCGACGGGGAGGTTCCTCATCAGAACCGCATTGACCACCGTAAAGACGGCGGCATTGGCACCGATGCCCAGCGCAAGCGTCAGGACGGCTGTGGTTGTGAACCCGGGTGTTTTGCGCAGTTGGCGCAGAGCGAAACGCAGATCCTGCAGGAGTGTCGCAAACATGGATCTCCCTCCCCAGTTTGCCTATACCCGAGCACACCGGCTTCCACTCCTCAGACGAGACAAACCTTTGATCGTCTTGCACTTCGAAGGTCAGGAATCGATGCGTATCTGTCCCCAAATGACCGTCAGCGTTCGGAAGCGGACACCCAACATAGGCCTCATTCGACCGGTCTGGGCGGATGGTCACAAACGTATTGGTGCATTTGACGCGCCACGGCGGCGGAAGAACAGAGTGCGACCACCCGCGAGAGCAGTTCGCAACGTAACCGAGAGCTGACAAAGGCTCTGACGGTATCACCGTAAACATCTCTGCTGGCCGAAGCGGCCCGCGGGACCGCCACAAACGCTCACGAATCGCAGAAGGCGGCTGACGAGCTGGCGCAGATGGTGTCCCAACTGCGCGGGTTAATTGAGCAATTCAAGATCGACCGCAAGACGACTTCGGCCGTCAATGGCCCCATGGCGATGGGAGCAGCCGGGTAGGACGTCTCTGATCAATCGGCTGTCAGTCCTGTAATCATCGCCTGACAGCTCCATCGGCGCTCTGCGGCTTATTGACCCATCTGCTGCCGTGAGTCTGCCTGACTTGGATTCCCCCTTGCGAGTGACAGGCAGGCAGGTGTGTGTCGACGTCCGTTCTGCCAGCCACACAATGCATCATCGGACGCAGTTCCACTCGTGCCCTCATATCGGCAGTGTCACTTGGCCCGACCAGGGCAGGACGTATTTAACCCGGGCCTTTTCTTATTGCCTTCAACAACTTGTGCACGCCCACTGGTTGGCAGGGCACCTGCATTCTTGTGTTCCGAGCGCCTACAGGCAGTCAAGCTGAATGCGCGATGGGATCTCAGGCCAGGGTTCGGGCAAAAGAATCATGAAATCGAAATTTCTCTCACAAATCATTGCGATCGTTATCTGTTCATCACCATTGCTATCGATTGCACAACAGGCCACCGCGGACGCCCAGGTCCTTACGCTGGACGAAGCGGTGTCCATGGCTCTTGCCAACAATCGCGTGGTGAAGAACTCAGTCCTGGAAGCGCAGAAGTACGACTTCCAGGTGAGCACAGCGCGCACCAGGCGGCTGCCGCACTTTCAGTTTGCCGCACTCGGTGGCGAACTGCTGCAGCCATTCGACTTTACCTTCGCCAAGGGAGTGTTCGGAACGTATCCGGGTGTTGGTCCGGTTCCTTCCACGAACGCGAAGGTCCACACGCCGGCACAGCTGACTGCCTACCTTACGGGAGGCATGGATATACCGCTCTTGCAGCAATACAAGATCGGGCTGGGAATCCATGAGACCGAACTTGGCCGCGAGATCGCCAAAGAAAACGTTCGTGCCGAACGCCAGAGAATTGCTTCCGAGGTGCGAAGCGCGTACTTCGAGATCGTAGCCACCCAGACTGCGGTGGATGCAGCACGGGAAGGTGTCAAGACCCTGGAAGAGACCCAGCGGGTGACGCTGCGTTACATCGCGGAGAAGACTGTACTCAAGGCGGATCAACTGGAAGTCGATGCGCGTCTGACCAAAGCGCAATATGACCTGTCGGTTGCGGAGAACGGACTCACCACGCAACAGGAGCATATGAATCAGCTCCTGGGGCGGGACCTCTCGACTCCTTTCCGGGTGGACTTCGTTCCTGAAGAGGACACCGCCACACTGACTCTTGAAGAGGCGCGGCAGCAAGCGTCGGAGAACCGGCCGGAGCTTCGTCAGGCCCATCTGAAAGAGAAGCAGGCCGATTACGACCGTCGCATTGCCAAGGCCGACTATTTACCCGACCTCGGGATTGCAGTCAGTTACATGGGCATTCAGAACGTCGACGTGCTTCCAAAGAATGTCGGCATGGCAGGGTTTGCCTTCACCTGGGAGCCATTCGACTGGGGACGGAAGCGCAACCGCATACGCGAAAAATCAAACACTCTGGCGCAAGCACATAACGGCGCGCACGAGACAGAAGCGCAGATCGGGGTGGAAGTCGGATCGAAGTACCGCAAGTGGAAAGAGGCCGCGTTGTTGTTGAAGGCCACGCGCACCGGTCATGAAGCCGCGGCGGAAGAATTCCGCGTCACCGGCAACAAGTACAAGGAGCAAGCCGCACTGGTAAGAGATCTTCTGCAGGCTCAGGCTCGAAATTCCGAAACAGCTTTCCAGTATCAGCAGGCACTCTCGTCGTATTGGAGTGCACTGGCAGAGCTGCGAAAGGCGATGGGAGAAGAATAATCGTGAGAACCAGAATTGCACTACTTTCATTGACAGTTTTGATGGCCGGCTGCGCGTCGAAGAAGCCACTGAAGCAGCCTCCGCAAGGCGTTCAGGCGCAGGCGATTCAGCAACAGGGAGGCACCGCTGGCGCAGGCTTGCGGTTCTCAGCTGCGGTGACAGCCGACTCCGAAGCGCCATTGGCCTTCAGGATTCCCGGATATGTGTCATCGCTGAAGCAAGTGCGCGGAGAGGACGGCAAGTTACGCGACATCGACGAAGGCGATCGCGTCACTCGCGGGACTGTGCTGGTTCGCATCCGATCATCGGAATACGAGGACCGCGTACGGCAGGCAACGTCGCAAGCGGCTGCTGCCGAAGCGGTGGCGCTCAAAGCACAGCTCGATTTTGAACGTGCCGAGCGTCTTTATGTCACTCAGAGCCTTACGAGGCCCGATTTAGATGCGGCTCGCGCGCACTACGATTCGTCCCAGGAAGAGTTGAAATCGGCTCGCGCGGCCACGAGTGAAGCGGAAATCGCACTGCGCGATACGTCGCTGGTTGCACCTTTCGACGGCGATGTAGTTAAGAAAACTGCCGAACTCGGCGCCTTTGTCGCACCCGGAACCCCCGCTTTCGTTCTTGCCAAGACCGACTTGGTGAAAATCGTCATCGGTGTACCCGACACGGTTTTGCACTCAGTGAAGCTTGGACAACCGGTGGAAGTTGCGATCGACGCCTTCCCCACACGCACCTTTCACGCCCGCGTCAGCCGCATGGCGTCGGCCGCGGACACGGTGACTCGGAACTTCGACGTGGAAGTCGCGATCCCGAACCGCGAACACTTGCTCAAGGTAGGAATGATTGGTTCATTGCAGTTGGCTGGCGATGAAAACGCAAAACGAGCCCCGACTCTGCAGGTTCCTATTTCGGCGATCGTTCAGGCGAAAGACGGCAAATACGCCGTGTTTGTGGTCTCAGAGTCAGGCGGAGAGGAAATCGCCCGCCTTCATAGCGTGGAGATAGGGGCCGTCAACGGCACCGAAATCACTGTCGTCAACGGTCTCCAAACAGGAGAACGCATCATCACCACCGGAGCCAACCTGCTGAAAGATGGGCAGTCTGTAGAGGTCCTGCGATGAAAGCTGAGAACCCAAACAACAGTCGTAACATAGCGCGGTTCTTCACGCACAATCGGCAGATTGCGTGGGTGGCCCTGTTCGCAACTCTCGCCTGGGGCGTGCTCGGCTACATGAAGATGCCGAAGCGCAAAGACCCAGACATACCGGTGCGTATCGCACTTGCCATTACCCCTTGGCCGGGCATTTCTGCCGACAAGGTGGAGCAGTTGGTGACCCGGAAGGTGGAGCAAGCGGTCACCGGAAACAGCAAAGTGGACCGGGTAGAATCGACCACCCAAAACAACATTTCAGTGGTTCAAGTCAGACTGCTGGACAGCATCAAGAACACTCAGCAGGAATTCCAGGACATCGGTCAACGGCTGAACCAGATCAGCGATCTTCCGGACGGAGCAGGACCAATCACCTGGATCAGCGACTTCGGCGACACAGCGGCGCTGATGCTGACCGTCGCCAGTCCGACTGTTCCAGACCTCGAGATTGAGTTGGGCGCGCGAGGTGTGCGCGAGGCTATTGAGAAAGAACGGCGGGGCCGAGCTGGCCGGTTGACGGCCGTCTATTGTTATCCCTCCTCGGTGTCTCCGGCCGCCATTGAACGTCCTTTTCGAATCTTCGCGGCACAGGCAGAACGAGACGGTGTCGCACGAGATGTTCGTCCTCTGTCAGTGGGAAGTTGCACCGGGATCGACTTCGCTACGACCAAGTCCGATGATGAATTCAGTACCTACGCGCGGCAGTTCATTGAGAAGAAGCTGCAAGAATATGACTTTCACCCCGATTGCTGGGGCCCGATCCTCATCCGCGATCCTCAATCTACCAAGGAACGGATCGCCGCGATCGCCAATGACCGATATTCCTATCGTCAACTGGATGACTTTACCGATCTGATCCAACGCACGCTGCAAAGGGTTCCGGAGGTCGCCAAAGTGCAGCGCGTGGGCGTTCTGCCGGAAGAGATTTTTCTGGAGTACTCGGACGATCGGATGGCTGCTTTGAAGCTGCAGCCGACGAAGATCAAAGACATTCTCCGTGCCCGCAATGTGAACGCCCCGGGAGGCATCGTCGAGACTCAGTCGCGAAATGTGCTGGTGGATGCGACCGCCGAGTTCAAAAGCACGGCCGAGATTGGCAATGTCTTGCTGGCTACCTCTCCCACGGGAGTACCCGTTTACTTGCGCGATCTTGTGGATATCTCCCGCGGATATCAGACGCCCACTCGCTATCTAAACTACCTGCAGTCGCGGGATGCGGACGGGAGCTGGCATCGCAACCGTGCGATCACCTTGGCCGTGCAAATGCGCTCGGGGGAGCAGATCTTCAAGTTTGGCGAGGCTGTCGACAAAGCGCTCGCGACAGTGCGGCCGACACTGCCTCCGGACCTCATTATTGCGCGAACGTCGGACCAGCCCAGGCAAGTGAAAGAGCTTGTCAGCCTTCTGATGGGCAGTCTTTATGAGGCGATTGTTCTCGTGGTGATTGTCGCGCTGATCGGTTTCTGGGACTGGCGCGCGGCCATGCTGATGGCTTTATCGATTCCTCTGACCCTGGCCATGACCTTCGGCATTGTTAACGTCCTTGGAATCGATATTCAGCAGGTCTCGATCGCGACGTTAATCATCGCACTCGGGTTGCTGGTAGATATGCCCGTTGTTGCGGGGGATGCGATCAAGCGCGAGCTGGGCTCCGGCTCACCGCGTGATCTGGCGTCCTGGATCGGGCCGACCAGACTGGCGAAAGCAATCATCTTTGCCACGGTCACGAACATCGTTGCCTATCTTCCGTTCCTATTGTTGACCGGCGACGTCTACTTCTTCCTGTACAGCCTGCCAGTGGTGATGACCTGCACGCTGATCGCATCGGTCATCGTTACTTTCACCTTTATCCCCTTGATCGCGTACTACATGATCAAGCCGCCAAAGCAGCTGGAGCCGCCCATCTCGGAGCGAAGACAGCACGGATTTCCAGCGCTCTACTACCGGCTTGGCGACTTCCTGCTCCAGCATCGTTGGGGCACACTCGCCGGCTCGCTGGTGGTTCTGGTCCTGGGCGGAGTATTTTTCAAGATGCTGCATCCGCAGTACTTCCCCAAGGACCTGTCTTACCTTTCGTACATCGATGTCTGGCTGCCGCCTGACGCTCCGCTGGGTGCCACGGATGCGATTTGCCAGCGGGCAGAGACTGTCATTCGGGAAGAAGCCGAACGTTTTGGGAAAGAACATCATCACGACAACGTTCTGAAGTATCTGACCACGTTTGCCGGCGGCGGTGGTCCCCGATTCTGGTTTTCGGTCGACCCGGAACGGCAACAACTGAATTATGCGCAGATTCTGGTCGAGGTTTCCGACAAGCATTTCACGAACGAATTCGTAGGTCCGCTGCAGACGGCGCTGAGCCGCGAAGTTCCGGGGGCTCGAATCGACGTGCGGCAGTTGGAGACGGGCAAGCCGGTGGGCATTCCCATATCCATTCGAATTTCGGGCGCGGACATGGACGTTCTCCACAGTCTGTCGAATGAAATGCAGAACATTCTTCGCTCACAGCCCAATTCGGCGCGGGTGCGCGACGATTGGGGAGAACCCGCCATGAATGTGCAACTGAAGGTTGATCCGGACCGGGCAAATCTCACCGGCATCACCAACCTGGATGTTGCGCTTTCATCGGCTGCGGCGATGAGCGGATTGTCTGTTTCAACCTTCCGAGACGCCGACAAACAAATCCCAATTGCCGTTCGCCTGCGAATGGAGGAGCGCGCCGGTTTGTCAGATGTGCAGAGTGCTTACGTGTACTCCCTGACAAGTAGTCAACGCGTGCCTTTGCGGCAGGTGTCGACGGTCACGACCGAAATGGCGGTGGGCAAGATAAAGCGGCGCAATCAGTTCCGCACGGTCACGGTATCGGCGTTCCCAGTCCCGGGTGTTTTACCGTCGGAGGTGCTCACGCCGCTGCTGCCAAAGATCAAGGAGTTCCAGAAGAACCTGCCTCCGGGCTACTTCCTTGAGATCGGGGGCGAATACGACGAGCAGCAGATAGGGTTCAAGCAACTCAGCGTGGTCATGGCGATCTCCGTGATGATGATCTACATCGCGCTGGTCGTGCAATTCAAGAGTGCGGTCAAACCCATTCTGGTGTTCGCTGCCATCCCGTACGGGATGACGGGAGCTCTCGCAGGCCTTGTCATCATGGGGCAACCCTTCGGGTTCATGGGGTTCCTGGGAGTGGCGAGCCTTGTAGGCGTGATCGTCAGTCACGTCATCGTGCTGTTTGACTTCATCGAAGAGGCCCACGAACGAGGTGAGCCGTTGCGGGAAGCGCTGCTGGACGCCGGCATCGTGCGACTGCGCCCGGTCATGATTACGGTCGGCGCGACGGTGCTTGGACTTATACCTCTCGCGATGCACGGCGGACCCCTCTGGGAGCCTCTGTGCTACGCCCAGATCGGCGGCCTCACGATTGCAACGTTTGTCACGCTGCTGCTGGTGCCCGTGCTGTATTCGATCTTCGTACTGGACCTGAAGCTCATTCGCTGGGAAGAGGTAGCGCCAGCAGAGCCCGAACTGCATGCATTGCCTATGCCCGCCGACTGAAAACGACGGCTATAGCGAGTGTGATGCAAATGGAATTCAGAATAGGGAGCATGACATGTCTACTCTTGTAACCTCACCTGCGACTACGCCAGCACCTCGGAATCCTGCTCCGGCGCCGGTTGATGAAGCGCGACCGAAGAAAACCGCGCCCTGGCAGAAATATGGGACTCCGATCCTGGTGGTCCTGCTCGCGATCGCGGTCCTGGCCACGGTTACGGCGAATTGGAATTCCTGGGAGGGCGGGCGTGTGGAACAAGTCACGGACGATGCCTATGTTCGTGGCGACCTGACTCCCCTCAGCACGAAAGTTGCCGGCATCGTCAGCACTGTTGCCGTGTCGGATTATCAACAGGTGCACAAAGGCGACCTGCTCGTGCAACTTGAAGATAACGATTACAAAGCGCAAGTGGCTCAGGCCAGTGCCGCAGTGGAGGCCGCAAAGGCCGCGATCGATAACAATCACCGCCAGCGCGAGTTGCAGGATGCCCGTATCCAGAGAGCACTGGCGGGAATCGACCAGGCTCACGCACAGATTGAGGCGGCGCAGTCCGGCATCGAAGCCGTTCAGGCCGATCTGGTGCGAGCCCGCTCCGAACGCACCCGTCAGGAGGGCTTGTACCAGACGCACTCCACAACGAAGCAGAGACTGGAGGTCGCGGTTGCGGATGAAGAACGCCTGTCGGCGCAGCTTGCCAGCCGGCAGGCCGACTTGAACCAGGCGCACACTTTGCTGCGCAGCAACGAGGCGGCGGCCGAGGCGGAGCGCCGTCAGAAGATCGTTCTGGAGTCGCAGGAGATGCAATTGATAGCCGACCAGCGCGCCAAAGAAGCGAACCTGGCTGTGACCCAGATCAATCTTGGATACACGCGCATTTCTGCGCCGGCGGATGGAAGCGTCGGCGAGCGGCAAGTTCGCCCGGGACAGTTGGTGTCGCCTGGCACGCAGGTGATTCCCTTTGTCGAGCACATCCGCTGGGTGCAGGCGAACTATAAAGAAACGCAACTCACGAATGTAAAGGTCGGTGATCCGGCTGAGATCCGGATCGACAAGTACCCGGGGCAACTCATCCACGGCAAGGTCATCGAGATCGCGCCGGCCAGCGGATCACAGTTCGCGCTGCTGCCACCCGATAACGCCACCGGAAACTACACCAAGGTCGTTCAACGAATCCCGGTCAAGATCGCGCTCGAGGATACGGAGCTTGTGAGTAAGTTGCAGCCGGGTCTGTCAGTCATTGCAACCGTCCGCACCAAGCAATAAGCGGGCATACACGACCAACGCGAAGCACGCTGCGAAGGTCACATCAGAAAGGCTGCCTGCGAGATGCAAGTGCGGCAAGCCACGACAGCTTTTGAATCGGTGAGAAATGCTACTGCTTAAGCACATCCTGGTAGCCACTGATTTCTGCCCCATATCGACGACTGCGCTCCGTCACGCATTGGGCATCGCACAGCGCTGCCGCTCGAACGTTTCTGTACTGCACGTCGTCGATGCTCGTTTCTTTGACATGACGCCAGAAGGTTTGGCAACGGCGCTCGACTGCGCGGAGCGGGATGCCGGGACGCTGACGAAGCAACTAGAGGGCCAAGGGCTACTCGACGGCCTGACGCTCGATGTAGAGATAACAGTCGGCCCCGTGTGGCCAACTATCGCCAACGTGCTCGCAGAGAAGGGCTCTGGACTATTGGTGCTTGGCACTCACGGCCGTTCGGGGCTGGGCAAGTTCGTGCTGGGTTCAGTGGCAGAGTCCGCCTTCCGTGAAGCTCCCTGCCCGGTGCTAACGGTTGGGCCGCACGCAACGAAGTCCAAGACGTCCGGCGCCGAAGCGAAACACCTGCTTGTTCCGACGGATCTGTCGCCGGAATCCACACACGGTTTGCGCTACGGTTTGTCTTTGGCTCGAGCTACGGGCGGAGACGTAACCCTGCTGCACGTGCTGAAGCGGCGCGAGAAAGCGCATGGCGACGGTGCCAGTCAGGTCGAACTAGTGAAAATACGGCTGGAGGGGTTTCTTCGAGAGCATCCGGACGCGGCGACGATGGTCACGGCGCGGGTGGAGTTTGGCGACTCGGCGCAATTGATCGTGAAGGTCGCGGAAGAAAGCGGAACCGACCTTATCATCATGGGCCTTCGCGCCTGGTCAGTGGAGGGTCCGCCCATGTGGCGAACAGCATACAACGTGTTACTCCAGGCGCGCTGCCCGGTCGTATCGATGAGGGTCCCCGTGCTCTCCGCAAGCGAGCTCTGAATACAGAAAAGGTTGGGCACGCAACAACATGGCTACAGCAATCACTATCACTCGACCAAGGACGGCGGAAGAGTTCGCACGAGCCGCGGTTTTGTCGGTGCCCTCCGAGATGTCGGAGAGCCCGTTGCTGGGAATTCTGGGCGTGATTCTCGGAGCCGGAATTGTCACGCTTACCAGCCGCATGATCTCGCTTGGCCTGCCAGATTTCAGGGGCGCACGGGGTTTTAGCTTCGATCAAGCCGCGTGGATCGGCACTGCTTTCGACTTCGGACTGATGTTTATCGGCCCGTTCATCGTTTTCGTCGGTGGTCTGATTGGGCCGCGTCGCGTTCTGCTCGCCGCCGCCACAATCTTTACCGGCCTGCTGGTGTTTCTGCCTCTGGTGCACAGCTACAGCCTGGTACTTGCAATGGCGCTTGTTGGCGGGCTGAGCTCGGGGACGTTTTATCCGCTCACCCTCACCTTCGCGCTACGCAACATTCCGCCGCGATTTCTTCCCTACACGATCGCCCTCTATGCCACTTCGGTCGATGGGGCGGTGAATGTCGCACCGACACTATATGGCTGGTCCAGGAACCATCTCTCCTGGCACTGGATGTTCTGGACTTCGGCGGTAATCACGCCGGTGATGATGTTTTTCATCTACTACGGAATCCCCAAAATCGCTCCGCCGAAGCGAAACGGGGAGATGCCGAGCTTCGCAGGATTCCTGTATGCCGGTTTGGGACTGGCATTGATGCTGTCTGCTCTCGAACAAGGGCAAAGGCTCGACTGGTGGCGGTCCGGCGTGTACAACGCCCTATTTTGGAGCGGGGCTCTGTTGTCACTCTGCGCGATTGTGCGACGCCTGCGCGTTCCCAATCCGCTGGTGGCTCTGCCTCATCTCTGGACATGGAACACCATACTCTTGGGCATGCTGCTGTTCTGGTTTCGTTTTACTCTGGCAGGGACCATCGTCATCATCCCGCAAACCTTGGCCATTCGCGGCTTCGACCCGGACCAGATCGGCCCAGCCGTGATCTGGAGCGCGATTCCGCTGTTGCCCCTGGCGCTATTCGCCGGGCTGCTGCTGTCTCGGAGACTTGATCCTCGACTGCTGTTTGCGGCCGGGTTGGCATGCACCGCAGTATCGGCGATATTGAACGCCAATTACGACAGCGCATGGGCTGCCGAGAATTACTACCGCACCGAACTTCTCACCGGCGTGGGCCAGGCGTTCTCCTTTATCGGGTTGGTGGGCTGCATCATTCTGCAAGCCGTCTCGGTCGGGGCTTTATCGAAGGGGGAGTGGGTCATGACCACTTCGGCCTACTTTCACACCATCCGTATATTTGGCGGGACGGCAAGCGCGATCTACGTGAGCCATTTCCTCGCCGAACGCGAAAAGGTTCATTCCAACCTGCTGTTAGGCATGCACGCGAGTCAGGGAAATTGGATTACCGACTGGAACATTCGGGCAATGACTGCGGGCCTGTATGGTAAGTCCTCGGGCCTGGCTGCTGCAGGATCGCGCGCTGTCGACCTGATCGCCAGCCGGGTACGACTGCAGGCGTACTCCCTCGCTTTTGTCGATGCATTCTTGCTGCTGGCCTTGGAGTGCGCTTGTGCCCTTATATTTGTCGCGCTGCTGCGCAAGCTACCCATCAACTATAGCGAACTCGCGGCCCTTCAGCCGCGCAAGAGGTGAAATCATGAAACGGAAAGTGCAGATTGCATTGGCTCTGGCGTTCGCTGCTGCTGTCGCCTATGGACAGACCGAAAATGCGGCTGCTCCGCGACACATCACGTTGCATGAGGCCGTGCAGTTGGCGCTGCAGCACAACCACGTGGTGCGCATCAACGAATACAAAGTGGAAGAGAAGCAGCACGCGAAGGAAACAGCGAAGAGCGAATACTTTCCCACCATACGCAACGACAGCAGTTTTCTTCACCTCACGGATACGCAGGTGATCGAGATCGGAGCCGGATCGCTGGGAGAGGCGGCGGGAACTCCTATTCCTCCACGAACCGGCATCATCAATCAGGGCGGGCGCAACCTGACGACCAGCGGCACGCAGATCACGCAGCCTCTGACCACTCTGCTGAAAGTCAGGTCATTGAATGCGATGGCACAAGCGGAGCTGAAGGCCTCCCGCGAAACCTCGCATCAGACCCAGAACGACGTTGCGCTAAAGGTCCACCAGATCTACTACAAGATCTTGATTGCCGAGGCCCACCGTGGCGCGACTGAGGCCCGGATCAAAGCTACGCAAGACCTGCAAGGCGAACGCGTACAGCAGGTAAGCTTTGGCAGCACTCTGGAGCAGGAATTGATTGACAGCCGCGCCCAATTGCTGCAATCAAAACAGGAACTGCTGACGACTGACTTGCAATTATCCGATCTCAAGCTGCAGCTCAACGATGCCATGGGTCTGCCACTGAATACGGCGCTGGACCTCGATCCCAGTGCGATCGAGTTCCAGCAGGAGTGCGATCGGGAAAGCTGTGTCAAGCTGGCCATCGATTCACATCCCGAGATCGCGCATGCCCAGGCTGAAGTGGAGAAAGCGAAAGCTGCAGTCCATCTCGCGAAAGTCGACATCGCCGTGCCAGATACTTATGCCTTCGCACGATACAGCTACCAGAACCAGGTCCCATTTCTGGCCCGCAATTTCGGCACCTTCGGCGTTCACTTTGGATTCGACCTTTTCGATTCCGGGCGCAAGCGCGCAGTAATGCGCGAGCGGCAGTCGCAGCTTTTTCAGGCCAACGAGAACCTCGCGCGGGTGAAGGACGAAGTCGAATTGACGGTCCAGACTGCGTACAACAAGCTGGAGCGTACGCAGCAGATGCTGAAGGTATCCCAGGAACTGCTTGCCCTGCGCACGGAATCGCGCCGCGTTCTGCAAGAAGAACTCGTGCATGGTGCGGCCCTCTCATCCCAGGCCGACCTGGCGGTGGCGCAGGAGTTCGATGCAAAAACAGTCCTGCTGCAATCTCAACTGGATTACACACAGGCGCACGACGAAGTCACGCACGCGATGGGCCGCACTCCCGAGTAAGAGGAGCGCTTTCGAACGATGATTCTGCTGCAGCAACTGAGCGCCGCCGTACTGCTCGTACTGCTCACACTTTTCCTGCAGTGTGGCGGCGCGGCGGCGCTGATCATTTGGCTCAGGAGCATTCCGAGAAGCGACATCCGCGAGGTCCGCGTCTCTCACTGCGCCAACCTGGTGATGAAAACTACGCTCGCGGTCATTTTCCTGCACGGGATCGTCATTTTGCTGTGGGCGGGTGGTTATCGTTGGCTTTGCCTGCCCTCCTGGGAATCGGCATTCTATTTTTCCGCGAGCACCTACGCGACCGTTGGCTTCGGCGATGTGATGCTTCCATCGAAGTGGCGCCTGCTGGGTCCGCTGGAAAGCATGGTCGGAATGCTGATGGCGGGAGTCTCGGTGGGCCTCCTGTTCTCAGCGGTAACTCATCTGATCGACGATTCAAGATCTCGCGGATCCATTCACCCAGAAGGTGCGGGTACGGATCAATTCGGGCTTGGGAGACGGCGATTCCCCGGTCGATCAAAGATCAGTGTTCCACCAAACGATTAGCCGTAATGACAACTGCAATGGTCCAACTCACAGTGTGGGACAATTCAGAATGAGATGAGCGCCTCCAGAGGCTAAGAACATAAGGTGAAGGAGCGAGACCGTTGACCCAATCGAAGATTTCCCCGCTGGCGGGCAAACCCGCGCTCAAAGAAATGCTCGTCGACCTGGCCCGGTTGGAGAAGGAGTATTTCGACCGGAAGCCCGATCTCGATGATCCCAACCAGCTAGTTGCTTTCGGAACCAGCGGCCATCGCGGGACGTCACTCAACGGCACCTTCACCGAAGCGCACGTTCTCGCGATCACTCAAGCGATTTGCGACTATCGCCGCACGCAAGGGACTTCAGGCCCGCTGTTCATGGGCAAGGATACGCATGCCTTGTCGGCGCCCGCGCAGCGTACGGCACTGGAGGTTCTGGCCGCGAACAACATCGAGACCGTCGTGCAAGAGAATGATGGCGTGACCCCGACACCGGGCATTTCGCGCGCGATTCTCGCGTACAACCGCACGCGACAAGGTGGCGAAGCGGACGGTATCGTCATCACACCATCTCATAACCCTCCGGAGGATGGCGGTTTCAAGTACAACCCGCCGAATGGCGGTCCCGCCGATACTGAAGTTACGCGCTGGGTACAGGATCGGGCCAACGATCTGCTACGAGGCGGGAATCGCGAAGTGAAACGAATTCCTTTTGAGCGGGCGATTAAGGCGCCTTCCACTCACCAGCAGGATCTTGTCTTGCCTTACGTGCAGGATTTGAAAAATGTAGTGGATATGGAGGCGATCCGCGGGGCGCCGCTCAAACTGGGCGTGGACCCGCTCGGCGGAGCATCTCATCCGTATTGGGCTCCGATCAAGGCTATGTACGGATTGGACCTCACTGTGGTGAATCCAGACATTGATGCAAGATTCTCGTTCATGAGCGTGGATCATGATGGCAAGATCCGTATGGACTGTTCGAGCCCCTACGCGATGGCGAGGCTTGTTGGGCTTAAGGATCAATATCAGGTTGCCTTCGCGAATGATCCGGATGCCGATCGTCACGGCATTGTGACTCCAAGCGCAGGTCTGATGAATCCGAACCACTTCCTTGCGGTTGCGATT